>ERZ1066117.56-NODE-56-length-139642-cov-15.754254_pt1 | contig 139642 bp, 108 predicted proteins | sample MGYA00382764_ERZ1066117 | MGnify/ENA primary metagenome ERZ1066117 (study PRJEB33369, sample SAMEA5778347) | biofilm metagenome | biome: Industrial cooling water; feature: Water cooling tower basin; material: Biofilm | place: United Arab Emirates | collected...
CTTGCCGCGTTGCCATTGGCCGTCGGCGAACTGGAAGTCGCGCGCCGACACGTCGTGGAAGTTGCAGTAGCCGAGCACGTGATGCATCGCGTCCGCTTCGCGCACGCCACTGGCGCGCTTGCCGATGACGACGCCGAGCTCGGCCTCGAAGTCGGTCTGCGTGCTGCCGCGCGGGATGCGGATCGGGCCGCCCGGGCGCTGCACGCAGGTCGCGAACTTGCTGAACAGCAGCGGCCGCGTCGGCAGCGCGACGTTCTGCTCGGCGGCGTGGTCGCGGTAGTTCAGGCCGATGCACAGGATCTTGCCGGGGCGCGGCACCGGCGCGTGCAGCGTCACCGTGTCGCGCGCGTGCACGGCGCCGGCGGTGCGCAGGCGGGCGAGGTGCTCGTTCGCCGCGGCCCACGTCGTCAGGCTGCGCACGGCGCGATGGAACGGGTCGGCGAGGTCGCACACCGACAGCGCGTGCGTCGGCTTCGGCAGCCCGGTCGCCGGGTGCGTGAGGTCGAGCACCGCGCGGCCCTGGTCGATCAGCAGGCCGGGCACCGGAGGCAGGGCGGGGGAGAGCGAGAACGCGACGAGCTTCACGTCGGCAGCGAACCGCCGGGTGCCAGCCGCGGCAACAGCGAAGTCGCCGACGTCGGCGGGCGGCGTTCTTCAGCGCGCGTCGTCGAGCAGCAGCACGTGCAGGAACTTCGGCCCGTGCACGCCGACGACCAGCGTCAGCTCGATGTCGGCGGTGCGCGACGGGCCGGTGACGAACGTGATCGTGCGCGAACGCGGCGGGCCGTCGCGATGCACGGCGGCGAGCACTTCGGCGAGCGTGCCGCACAGGCGCGATCGCGGCAGCAGGCAGACGTGGCGGGCGGGCAGCAGCGAGGCGAGGCGGTGCCGTTCGTCGCCGCTGCACAGGACCAGCGTGCCGGTCTCGGCGATGCCGAACTGGGCGCTGGTCAGGCCGCAGTCGGCGGCCAGCAGGGCGTCGCGCGGCGCATCGTGCGGCAGCGTGCGCACGGCCGCGGGCAGCAGGTCGCGCAGTTCCGGCGCGTCGCTGCACGCGACCGTCTGCGCGTCGGCTTCGGCGAGCAGTGTGGCGAGGCGTGCGCGCGCTGCGGCGAGATCGGCGACGACGTCGACGGTGCCGCCGACGCGCGTCAGCATCGACGTGAACGTGGCGAGGTGCTGCTCGCTCGGCAGCGTCCGTTCGCGCAGCGGCGGCAGCGGCGGCACCGCGGTGCCGCGCAGGCCCTGGCGCAAGGCGCCGAGGATCGCCTCGCGTGCGTTGCTCATCGGGCGTCTCCGTCGCCGCGGTAGGTGGCGCGGAACGACTTGCCGTTCGGCTTCGGCACTTCGCGACTGGATGCCCACGCGCGCAGCGGCGGCAGCAGCTTCGCCGCGAACGGCATCCGCGCGCCGAAACGCGCCAGCGCCATCGCCACACGATGCCGGCGCGGGCTGCGTTCGCACCACGACCACAGCCGCCACACCAGCTTCTCGAGGCGGCCGCCGCTGCCGGCGTTGCCGCTGGCGACGGCGCGCGCGCGCAGTTCGAGCAGCAGCGACGGGATGTCGATCTTGACCGGGCAGACGTCCTTGCAGGCGCCGCACAGGCTCGACGCGAACGGCAGCTTGCCGGCGGCGGGCAGGCCCTGCAGCTGCGGCGTCAGGATGGCGCCGATCGGCCCCGGATAGACGGAGCCGTAGGCGTGGCCGCCGATCGACTGGTAGACGGGGCAGGCGTTGAGGCACGCACCGCAGCGGATGCAGGCGAGCGTCGACCGCATGCGTTCGTCGGCGGCGATGCGCGAGCGGCCGTTGTCGAGCAGCACGACGTGCAGTTCGCGCGGCCCCTGGCCCGCCGGATCGGGCCCGGTCAGCAGGCTCTGGTAGGTCGTCAGGTGTTGGCCCGTGCCGGAGCGCGGCAAGAGGCGCAGGAACACGTCGAGATCGCGTGCGCGCGGGATCACCTTCTCGATGCCCATCACGGCGACGTGCACGCGCGGCAGCGTCGTCGTCATGCGCGCGTTGCCTTCGTTCTCGAGCACCAGGATCGAGCCGGTCTCGGCGACGCCGAAGTTCACGCCGCTGATGCCGAGGTCGGCGGCGGCGAAGTGCGCGCGCAGGCGTTGCCGCGCGTGTTCGGCCAGCACCGCGGGCTCGCTCGACGCCGGCACGCCGAGCTTGTCGACGAACAGCTGGCCGATCGCCTCCTTCGTCTTGTGGATCGCCGGCACGATGATGTGCGACGGTGTCTCGCCGGCGAGCTGGATGATCCACTCGCCGAGGTCGGTCTCCACCGGTTCGCGCCCGCTGGTCGCCAGCGCCGCGTTCAGGTGGATCTCCTCCGTCGCCATGCTCTTGCTCTTCACCAGCCGCGTGGCGCCACAGCGTTCGGCGAGCTGCTGCACGATCGCGCAGGCTTCGGCCGCATCGCGCGCCCAGTGCACGACCGTGCCCGCGGCTTCGGCGCGCTGCACGAACTGCTCGAGGAAGTGGTCGAGCCGCGCGAGCGTGTGCGCCTTGATCGCCGCCGCCTGCGTGCGCAGTTCCTCCCAGTCGGGGATCGAGCCGACGGCGCCCTGGCGACGCTGCGCGAACGTGTCGGTGGCACGGCGCAGCGCTCCGGTCAGCACCGGGTCGCGCAGCGCGTCGCGCACGTTCTGCGCGAGGGTCTCGGGTCGCATCGGCTCCACGCCTTGGACCATCGCCGACGGCGGGCTGCATTGCACGCCTCGGCTGATGCGGACGTCGCCGCCTCTCGCGGCTGCATGGCGGATGGGGCGAAGAGCCACCGGGGCATTGCTTGTCCTGGCCTTGGCCGATCGCCAAGAACCCACCTCTATCTCCTCTGCCGTCCACCCAGAGGAATCATGCACAACACACTCCGCGTGTCGCTTCTCGCGCTCGCCTGCAGCAGCGCGCTGCTCGCTCAGTACCCGCAATCGTCGACGCTTCCGCGCGGCGACGTTCGTCTGAACTCGAACCTGCTCGACAACACCGTCATCGGCTACGGCCATTGGCGCACCGCGTCGCCGAAGGAAGTGCTGCCCGCGGGCCCTGCCGGCACCGTCGCCACGGCGAACGTCGCCTACGTCACCTGGGCCGAGACCAACCTCGGCGGGCAGGTCACGGTGAGGTTCGCGCGCAGCACGAACGGCGGCTTCAGCTGGCTGCCGGCGCAGACGCTTTACACCGTGCAGGCGGGCGAAGTGATCGACGGCGCGGAGACGCGTCTCCTGGCGATGGGGCACCAGGTGTTCCTGGTGTTCGCCAGCAACGGCCACACGCTCGTCGCCGGCCAGCAGGCGGTCTTCGCGATGGCGTCGGGCGACCAAGGGCAGACCTGGACCGCGCCGACGCTGCTGTCGACGCAGTCGCTGACGACGCTTCGTGACGTCGACGAGGTCAACGCCGTGCTGTCGCAGAACCTGCCCGGCAGCCCCGCTTCGCTGAACGTCGTCTACGAGTCCGACTACAACGTGCCTGCCAGCGGCATCGAGGACCTCTACTTCGTGCAGGCCGAGCTGTCCGGTGGAGCACTCGTCCTGACCGTGCCGGACCAGCGCATCAACCTGGCCGTCGCGCCGCGCGGCAGCGACGTCAACTTCACCTCGATCGCGGCGGACGGTCCGGTCGTCCACATCGCCTGGACCGACAACCGCTCCGGTGGTGGTTCGAACCGTTACGACTACTTCTCGCTGACTTCGCGCGCGAACGGCACCGACTTCGCCACGACGACCGAGTACCGCCACACGACGTTCGCAGCACCGCTGACCTGGGCCGCGCCGCGTCGCCCGCAGGTCGCCGTCGACCTGCCGCACGTCTACACGTTCATGGAGCACTCGGTGAACGGTGAGGACGACGTGTGGATGGACTGGTCGAACGACCTCGGCCTGACCTTCGCCATCACCGGTGTCGCCATCAACACCGCGACCCTCGGTGCGCTCGGCGACATCGACGACATGCTGGTCGTGGCCGACGAAGGTCGCGTCGCGGTCCTCTACGTCGACGATCGACTGAACGGCGCCAACAACAACGACAACAACCAGGCGATCGTGTCGGTCAGCTACAACGCTGGCGGCGACTTCCTGCTGGGAACGCACGTCGAGCGGCCGCTGAGCCTGAAGGACCCGAACCCGATCTTCGGCATCCAGATGGTCGGCGACATGATCGCGGTCCTCTACGAGACCAACTGCGTGCTCGCCAGCGGCAGCGGTGCCGAGGACCTGACCTTGTCGCTGAGCGCCGACGGCGGCGTCACCTGGACCCACCGCGACGTGACCAGCTACGGCGGTTGCGGCCTCTTCCCGAGCGGCGTCGACGTCGACGATCCGCGCCTCACGCTGACCCGCAACGGCGACGCGATCGTCACCTGGATCGACGACCGCACCCTGACCGGCAGCGGCGGCGGCAACACCGTGAACAACCAGTGGGTGACCAGCATCCACTACCCGGAGCTCGTCGATCAGACCGCGACGTTCCAGGGTGTGACCTACCAGAACGACTCGCCGCTCGCTGCCGGCAACACCTGCATCCTGCTGTTCTCCCTGTCGGGAACGGCTTCGCAGATCGCGGTCGATCCGCTCGGCACCAACCTGAACATCGGCTTCGACGTGCTCACCGACGCGTCGATCGCGGTCGGCTTCTCTGGCCCGATCCCGACGGTCAACCTCGACCTGGTCGGCGCGAACGGCGGCGTGACGTTCCCGTTCCTGCCGAACCTGACGCAGCTGATCGGCCTTCCGGTCTGGGCCGTCGGCCTGACGATCACGCCGCAGGCGACCGCCGGTCGCTTCACGGATCCGATCCGCTTCCAGTGAGTCGGTGAGCCGAGCCGGAGCGGCGGGCGGAAGGTGCTCGCCGCTTCGTGGATCGTGCGTCCATCCCGCGGCGGCTCGCGTCTTCACGCGGGGCCGCCGCTCGCGTTCACGGGCCGTGGGTCGAGTGTCGCGCCGTGACGACGCTCCCGCGCTCCGGACTGCAGGCCATCTTCGTCGGTTCGGGTCTGCCCTTCCTGCTCGAGCGTCGGGCGCTGCCGGCGTTGCGTCGCGGTGAGGTCCTGGTGCGGAACGACTACACCACGCTGTGTCGCAGCGACCTGGCGACCTGGTCGGGCAAGCGGCGCGAGGCCGTTCCCACGGTGCTCGGCCACGAAGTCGTCGGCCACGTGGTGGAGATCGACGCGTCGGTGCCGCCGGTCGACGTCGCGGGACGAGCCCTGCGCGTCGGCGATCGGGTGACCTGGGCGATCTTCGCGTCGGATCCGGCCTCCGCACGGGCGAGGGCCGGCATGCCGCAGAAGGCCTCCGGGCTGTTCAAGTACGGGCACGAGACGATCACCGCCGATTGCGCGCACCACGGCGGCCTCGGGGAGTTCACCCTCTTGCGCGAACACACGCCGATCGCGCGTCTCGACGACGGCATTCCCGATCCGGTCGCAGCCCTGGTCAACTGCTCGATCGCCACGGTTGCCGGCGCGCTGCGTCTGGCCGGGCAGATCCGGGACCAGCGAGTGCTGGTCAGCGGTGCTGGCATGCTCGGTCTGTGTGCCTGCGCGATGGCCACCGATGCCGGCGCGCGTGACGTGATCGCCGTCGACATCGACAGCGCGCGGGCGGAGCAGGCACTGGCGTTCGGGGCGAATCGCTGCGCCGTGGTCGGGCGCGACGGATCGGGTTTCGCAGGCCTCGGGCCGTGCGACGTCGTGCTCGAGTTCAGCGGCGCGCCGGCGGCGATGGCCGCGTCCCTGCCGCGACTGGAGATCGGTGGGCGTGCCGTGTGGGTCGGCGCGGTGTCCCCGCAGCCGCCGACGCCCATCGACGCCGAGCTGGTGCTGCGCCGGTTGCTGACGATCCGCGGCTTGCACAACTACAACCGCGAGGACTTCGTGGCCGCCGTCGACTTCGTCGCGGCGCGCCACTCGCGCTGGCCGTTCCTCGAACTCGTGCACGACGCCTTCCGGCTCGGCGACGTCGACGCAGCCTTCCGGCACGCGGTCGAGCACAACCCCGTGCGGGTCGGCGTGCGCATCCAGTTCGATCCGGCTCAGTTGGGGATCGTCAGCGGCACGGAGGGGAAGATCTCGCCGTAGCGCGCCTGCACCGGGTCCCAGGTGATGCCGCCGGCCCACAGCTGCAGTCCGCCGAGCAGTTGCGACAGGAACGGCGGCCACACCACCGTGGCGCTGGCGCGGCCGTCGGCGTCGAGCGTGCCGAGGAACTGCTGCAGCACCGGGTTCGGCAGCAGGCTCAGTTCGAAGAACGGGTCGTAGGTCAGCGGCCAGATGCGCGGATCGTTCGGCTGCAGGGCCGACATGGCGATGCCGGGCGTGGTCGACAGCGACAGTGCCAGCAGGTAGGTGCGGCCGGCGCTGGCCGGTGCCGCCAGTCGGATCGCAGCATGGCCAGGGGTCGCTTGCGCCACCGTGACGGCGCGTGGCCGCGGCGGCACCTGCAGCACGACGTCGTCCCACTGCACCGGTGTGCTCGCCCAGCAGTAGAGCCCCGCGCGTCCCATCGCGAACGATGCATCCCGCACCTCGCACAGCGGCAGGCCGTCCCACTGCACGCGCAGGCGATCGCCGCGGGCGCTGCACTGGATCGTGTGCCAGGCATTGGGCACGTAGTCGTCCTTCGACTCCCACAGCACGGTCCACACGCCCTGCACGACCTTGACCAGCCGGCGGTAGCCGCGTTCGGCGTCGAGCGAGAAGCGGTAGTGGTTCTGGCCGTCCTGCCAACGCAGCACGACGCCGATGGCGTCGTTGTCGTCGGTGCGCACGCGCGCGACCAGTTCCTGGTCGACGAGCAGCGGCGGCAGCAACGCGACGGTGCCGAGCTTGGGCAGGCCGGTGGTCGTGCCGTCGCCGTCGCCGATGTTCGCGTCCTGGCGCAGCACGCCGCCCTGCACGCTCCACTGCGAGGGGCCGCTGGTGCCGCCCTGGTCGACGATCGTGAGGCCGGTCAGGCCGCCGCTGCTGAAGTCGTTCGCGTAGTGACGCTGGCGGCTGCGATTCGTGGTGTCGCCGGCGCGCACCACGATGTCGTCGAAGGCGACCATCGAGTCCGCCCACGCGTAGCAGCCGATGCGACCGTGCGTGTGCGTGCCGTCGATCACGTCGAACAGCTTCTCGCCGTCGCGCCAGACGACGTGGCGGTTGCCGATCGACGTGACGGTCAGCGTGTGCCAGGCGCTCGGCAGGAACCCGGCCAGTCCGGTGATCTCCGCCAGCACGGTCGGTGTGCCTTGCACGAAGCGCGTCAACTGGGCCACGGTGCGCTCGGCGTCGAGGCGCACGCGATAGTGGTTGGCGGCGTCGATGCAGCGGAACACCACCCCGCACGAGTCGTTGTCGACCGAACGGAACCGCGTCGTCACGGTGACGTCGGTCCAGTTCGTGTCGCCGGCCAGCGCCAGCGTGCCGACGAAGGCCGGTGCACCGGTGCCGCCGATGTTGGTGCGTTGGTTCAGGGCGCCGTCGACCACCAGCCACGACGACGGTCCGTTGCCGCCCTGGTCGACGATCGTCCAGCCGGCAGCCGGGCCGAACGGCGCGTCGAAGCTGGCCGCGAACAGCAGCGGGTGGGCGGCGTCCGGCACGTCCTCGTGGTCCACGGCGACGTGCACGTCGGCGCCCGGGGACACGAGCAGGTCCATCGCCGCCGGCGAGCCTTCGCCGTAGGTCAGGTCGCGCGCCAGCAGGCGGTAGGCACCCGGCCGCAGGCGATCGCGTTGCGCGGTCGCTCCTTCGTCGCGCACCAGGTGCGGGCCGTCCGCGAGATGGAACCCGGCCTCCGGCACGTCGCTGGTGAAGTGCAGCCGGGCCGCCGTGCCGGCCGGCGTGGCGACGTGTTCGCGCAGCACGTCGCCGAAGGCGTCGTGGAAGACGATGCGCAGCCGCGGCGGCGTCGTCGAGGTGTCGACGTGCACCATGCCGAAGTTGCGTTCGATCGCGTGCCAGCGCTGCTCGGGTTCGCGCACGTGCAGGTTGCTGCCGGTGAACTGCGCCATCGGTCCGGTCTGCACTTCGAGCAGCCCTTCCCGCAGCTCGCGGATCGCGGCGATGTGCTGGTCGGCGGCGAGGAACACCACGTCGTCGACGTGGTTGTCGCGCAGGAACGCCAGCATCTGCTCGCGCTCGTGCACGAAGCCGTCCCACGAATCGGTGCCGCCGTAGAAGGTGGGCACCGACGTGGCGACGAACTTCCAGGTCGCCGTCGACTGCTGCAGCGCCTGCAGCAGCCACTGCAGCTGCACGGCACCGAGCATCGGCTTGCCCGGGGCGGGAACGGCGTCGTTGAGCGCGCGGTAGCGGCGCGTGTCGAGCAGGAACAGTTCGGCCGCCGCGCCGAAACGCAGTCGCCGCCAGATGTCGTTCGGCCCGTCGGGCAGCGGCATCCAGTCGCGGAACGCGGCGATGCCGTTGGTGACCAGGGACGGCGACATCGCCGCGTCCCAGTTGTTCGACACCTCGTGGTCGTCCCAGATCGCCACCAGCGGGATCTTCGCCATGCACGCCTGCCACTGCGGGACGGCGCGCACGGTGCGATGGAAGGCCCAGTAGTCGGCGCGCGTCACCGCGCCGTCGCAGTAGGGGAAGTCGCCGAGGCAGACGAAGAAGTCGGGGTTCTCGAGGGTCAACGCGTCGAAGATCCCGAACTCGGCGACCGTCTTGATGTCGCCGCCGAACGCGAACGACACCGGCGCCATCTGGTTCGGTGCCGGTGCCGTGCGGAACTGCCCGATCGGCCCGAGCGTTCCTGCGGCACCCGGAGTGGCCGCCAGACGGCATCGGTAGTAGTGCGTGGCGCCGGACTGCAGACCGGTCAACGGCACGCGCACCGTGAAGTCGCGGCCGGCCAGCGCCTGCACCGGGGCCGTCTCGACGGCGCCGACGAAGGTGGGGCTCGTCGCATGCAGCACGCTGACGAACGCGGCCTGCGAGCAGCGCGTCCAGACGATCGCCGAGTCGGCGGTCGGTTCGCCGACCATCTGGCCGTGGGTCTGGACCTGGGCCGCGGCGACGGTGGCGAGCAGCAGCGACGGCAGGAGTGAGGAGGAGCGGAGCGTCATCCCACCAATCTCGCGCGCTGGTTGGTGAGCGCGGCAAGGGCCGGTGAAGCCTCGAAGAGGGGCGGCCCGTGCGCAGCCGAGGCATTCGCCGGCTGTGGCGATCGTTCGCTTCTCGACAGCTTGGTCGCGCCTTCTCGGGTGTCGACGACGACCGTCTTCGTGAACGGCGGCCTGCTGCGATCGGTGCTGACCACGGTGGCCGCGTTCGGCACGTACTTCTGCATGTACGCGTTCCGCAAGCCGTTCACGGCGGCGCCGCACGTCGGCGAGCCGCTGTTCGGCATCGAGCCGAAGGCGCTGCTCGTCGGGGCGCAGGTGCTCGGCTACACCGTCTCGAAGTTCGTCGGCATCGCAGTGGTCGCGCGCATGCCGCGCGAGCGGCGGGCGATCACGCTGCTGGCGCTGGTGCTGGCGGCCGAACTGGCGCTGCTCGGCTTCGCCGTCGCACCCGCACCGTGGAACGCTCTGTTCCTGTTCGCCAACGGCCTGCCGCTCGGGATGGTGTTCGGGCTGGTGCTCGGCTTCCTCGAAGGGCGGCGGCACACCGAGGCGATGACCGCGGGACTGTGCGCGAGCTTCATCTTCGCCGACGGAGCCATGCGTGCGGTCGGCGCCTGGTTGCTGCAGGCGGGCGTGCCGGTCGCATGGATGCCGGCGGTCGCGGGATCGCTGTTCCTGTTGCCGCTGGTCGGCTGTGTCGCCGCCCTGGCCAAGACGCCGCCGCCGAGCCGTGACGACGTGCAGAGCCGCAGCGAACGTGTGCCGATGGCGCGCGCCGAGCGCGTCGCGTTCTTCCGCCGGTACGCGCCGGGGCTCGTACTGCTCGTGCTCGGCTATCTGGCGGTGACCGTGCTGCGCAGCCTGCGCGGCGACTTCGCCCCCGAACTGCTGCGGGCGCTCGGCGCCACCGTCGATCCGGCGATGTTCGCCTCCTCGGAGGCCATCGTCGGCGCCGGTGTGCTGCTGGTCAGCGCCGCGACGGTCGCCATCCGCGACAACCGCCGCGCCTTCGCCTGTTCGATCGCGATCGCGGTCGGCGGCTTCGTGGCCTGCCTCGCCGTGCTCGGGTGGCGCACGACCGGCCGCCTCGACGGCTACGCGTTCCTGGTGGCGCTCGGCCTCGGGCTCTACATCCCGTACGTCGTCGTGCACACGACGGTGTTCGAGCGCCTCGTCGCGATGACCCGCGACCGCGGCAACATCGGCTACCTGATGTACCTCGCCGACTCGTTCGGCTACCTCGGCTACGTGGCGGTGCTGTTCGCGCGCAGCGCCATCCAGGGCAGCGGCTCGCTGCTCGACCTGTTCCTGACCGTGGCGTGGGTCGTGGCCGTCGTCGGGGCTTGTTGCTTCGGCGCGGCGGGAGCGTGGTTCCTGCGGTCGGTCCGCGTCGACGCGCCTGCGCCCAGCGAAGCCGAAGAGCCTCAGCGCAGGCAGCGGCTGGCGATCGCCAGGAAGTGACGCAGCGTCGGTGTCGGGCGGCCCGGCACCTTGCCGACCTCGTCCCACCGCCGCACCTGGACGGCGGCAGGCATGAACCTGGCGCCCGCGAACGTCGCCGCTTCGCGATCGCTCATGGCGCCGCCTTGCAGCTCGAGCGTGCGCCGCGACACCGGCGACAGCGTCGCCGCGTAGTGCGGGTCGACCCGGACCAGATAGCGCTTGGCGGCCACGTGCATGGCGATGGGCCTGGTCACCTCGTCGACGAACCAGCGCGCGAGCCACTGCGCACCGAGTGCTTCGTGGCGGTCGTCGACGCCGGATGCGAACGCTTGCCCGGCATCGGCGTGCAGCATGTGGCCGACGTCGTGCAGCAGGGCCGCGGTGATCAGCGCGTCGCTGGCGCCCTGTCGTTCGGCCGTGTGCGCGCACTGCAGCGCGTGCTCGAGCTGCGTCACGGCTTCGCCGTAGATCTGCCGCCCGCGGCGTGCGAACAGGCCCTCGACGGCGGCGAGCGGATCGCCGTTCGTCGTCTCCGGAAGTGCGTCGCTCATGGATTCCTCCAGCGCGCGACCGTCTGTTCGCCGAGCGCCATGGATCGCGTCATGCCGCTGCCGCCGACACCGGTGACGATCTCGACGCCGGGGCACGGCTCGGCGCGGAACACCGATGCGCCGCAGCGGCGCAGCGCGTAGCTGCCGCTCCAGCGCCGCGTGATCGCGAGGCTCGGTGGGCGCAGGAACGTCGCCAGGTAGTCGAGGATGGCACGCTCGGTGGCGTCGTCGAGGCCTGGCGCGAAGTCCTCGGCGTACTCGTGCGAGTCGCCGACGATCAGGCGGCCGTCGTCGCCTTGCGACACCAGCACGTGGATGCCGCGCCGCAGCCGTTCGGCGTGATTCGCTTCGAGCCTCGCGCGCAGGCGACCGAGCGTCGGGCAGCCCGCGAAGCCGCGGTAGTGGAGCAGCGTCAGGCCGGCCGCGAGCATCGGCCCGAGCTCGAATCCAGCCGGTTGCGCGCCGAGCGCCAGCATCTGCAGCTTGCAGCGCTGCAGGTCGCTGGCGGCGAACAGCGCCGGGAACAGCGTGGCGAAGTCGTCGCCGGTGCAGACCACGATGTGGTCCGCGGCGAGCCGGGAGCCGTTCGCCAGCGTCGCGACACCCGATTCGACGTGGGTGACCACGGTGCCGCGGCGCAGGTCGACGCCCTGGGTCGGCAGCCACGCCTGCAACGCCGCGATGGCGGCGGGCGGGTCGACGTTCGCTTCGTGTGGACTGAACAGCCCTCCGGCGAGGTCTTCGGCGACGACGGCCGGTTGCCAGTTGCGCACTTCATCCGGCGTCAGCACCACGAGCCCCGGCAGCGGCGAGCCATCGGCGAACTCGTGCAACACCGCCAGCTCGTCCTCGCCGTAGGCCAGATGCAGCGAGCCCGTGGCGCGCAGTGGGAACTGCGCCAGTTCGGACACTTCACTCCACAGCCGCCGGCTGCGGCGGGCGAGCTCCAGGTCGGGGCCGGCAGGCTGGCCGATCGGCCACACCATGCCGAAGTTGCGAACCGAGGCGCCGCGCGGCACCAGCGTTCGCTCGCACACCGTCACCGAGTGGCCGGCACGCAAGGCGGCGACGGCGTGGGCGAGGCCCAGCACGCCGCCGCCGACGATCAGGACGTCCGTTCGGGAGTCAGTCATGGTGGAGGACGAGCGCCGGCAGCGTCGTCAGGTCGGGCAGCAGCAACGTGTGCGGGTGCGAAGCCAGTTCGTCGAGCCGATGGGACCCACAGCCGACGCCGACGACCATCGCGCATTCCGCGGCTGTGCCAGCCTGCAGGTCGGCCGGGGTGTCGCCGGCGACGCCGACGCGGCGGGGATCGAGCACGCCGACGATCTCCATCGCGCGACGGATCAGGTCCGGCGCCGGGCGGCCGCGGGGAACTTCGTCCGAGGCGACGCTCGGAAAGTCGGCCCATCCCATCGTCTGCAGCACGAGGTCGGCCGTGGCGCGAGCGAAGCCGGTGTTGAAGGCGACGTGCACGCCTTCCAGGTCGAGCTTGCGCAAGGTGGCGAGGGCTCCGGGAGTCGGGCGCAGCGGGCGGCGGGCCACCGCAGCGGCGAACTCCTGTTCGAAGTGGCGGGCCATCGACTCGGCCGGGGCCGTGTCGGCGCCGGCTTCGCGCAGCAGGGTCGCGAACACATGCTGCTTGTGCCAGCCCATCCGGGCCTTCAACACGCTCGGGTCGGCGGGCAGTCCGTGCAGGTCGGCCGTGGCGACGAATGCGTCCAGCACCTGGCCGTCGTCGACGACGGTGGTGCCGGCGAGGTCGAAAACGAACAGTTGCAGGGGCCCCGCTGCCATCGCTGCACCATCGCCGGCTCGGTGCAGTCCGCGTGAACGCCCGGACAAGACCACCGCGCGCCGCAGGCGGAACGGGACCTGCGCGTGCCCCCGATCCGGGACTAGGATCTCCCGTGGGCCACGCCCCTGGCCTTCGCATCCCATGCGCCACCTGTTCTCCCTCGTCGCTGCCGGCGGCTTCGCCGCGTTCGCTTCCGCCCAGGACGCCGTCACCCTGCACAGCGTCACCGTGCGCGCCGACGACACGGTCGCCGTCGTCTACTCGAAGAACTTCGCGACCTGCGCGCACATGCGCTTTGGCAACGCGACCTGCTCGCAGACCGGCGTGATGACGCACACGCAGAACCTGTTCTGCACGCAGGGCACGAACGTCACCGTCGTCGTGCCGGCCAGCGCGTTCGTCGCCGGCTTCGACGTCGGCGATCCGGTCTACATGGTGCACGGCAACAACTCGGGCGTGGCCAGTCCGTGTGTGCCCGTCGGCTACGACGGCGCCTACGGCGTCGGTTGCGCGGGTACGAGCGGTGTGCCGAGCCTGACCACGAACGGCGACGCGCCGCTCGCCGGCACCGCGGTCGCCTTCACGATCGGCAACGGCGTGCCGGCGTCGATCGCCGTGCTCGGTTTCGCCACCGACCAGGTGTCGGTGCCGGTGATCGGCTGCACGCTGCTGATCTTCCCGGTGCTCGGCGTCGTCTCGGTGCCGTTCGACGCGGCCGGCAGCGGCACGTTCGTGTTCCCGACGCCGGTCAGCGCTGTCGGCGTGCAGTTCGCGGTGCAGGCCTTCGCGCTCGATCCCGCCGGCCCGCAGGGTTTCTCGGCGACCGTCGGTCGCGAGATCCGCGTCCGCTGAACCCGACGACGACCACGCCAAGCGATCGAACGATGCGAACCCGACTCCTGGTGGGCGCTGCCGCAGCGCAGGTTCTCGCAGCTGCCGTGCTCTTCAGCCTCGCGGCCGCCGCGCAAGGCCCGGCTCCCGTCGACTGGCGCGCGCGCATCGCCGAGCACGTCGACGCCGCGCGCGAACGCACGCTCGCCGCGTGCAAGGCGAAAGGCCTCGAGCTGCCGGCCGACTTCGTGGCGTGGATCGACGGTGACCCGCAGTTGCGCACGTCGGTCTACGGCTGCCGCCGGGATCCACTGCCGGTGCTGCTGGCGCTGCGCTCGCTCGAGCTCGATCTCGGCAGCGAACGGGTGCGCCGCGACTACCCGCAGCTGGCGCTCGCGTTCGCGATCCAGTCCTCCTACGCGGGCCCGCGCGCCGAGGCGCTCGGCTGGAACGACGGCGCCGACGAGAAACCGGGCGAGGCGTTGCCCGACGTGCGGCCGCGCGCGCCGCTGCAGCTGGTGATCCCGGGTGATCCGCGCGTGCCCGTCGACACCAACGACCCGCAGCGGAAGCACGACCGCGACGACCACATCGTCAACTTCCTCGAGCGCCACGCGCCGATCGAGGTCGACGTCAAGGTGCGGGAGCTGCCGCCGCTCGAGTACGACGAGAAGGGCGTGGCGAAGCCGCGCGGCAAGGAGGTCACCGTGGTGCGCAAGGTGGCGCGCGCGCCGCTGGCCGCCGACGTCATCGCGTCGGCCGCGCTGCAGGCGGAGTTCAACGCCTACATGGCGGCGAACGGCCATCCCGACGTGCGCATCGACTGCGGCGAACGCGCGGTGCACTGGTACTCCGAGGCGGCGGTCGAGGACGGCGCGCTGCGGAAGCGCATCGCCGACGCACACGAGCTCTTCCATGCCGCCTATCGCAACAAGGGCCGCATGCCGGCCGCGCGCGACCGGGCGCCGACGATGGCGGAGTCGATGGCGTGGTTCGTGCGCAACGACCGCCATGCGTTCCCGGCCGAGGTGCGTGCCGAACGCAAGTGGCCGCGCTTCCCGCTGACGGCGCCGTGGCCGCTGCTGCTGATGCTGGCCGCCGACGACCAGCCGCTGCGCGAACGCGAGGCGATCTGGCAGGCGTTCCGCGACCACGGCGAGCTGAAGACCTACGGCGAGTACATCGGCGGCATCGCGCAGCAGTTCGACATGCAGTCGGCGCGGCGCTTGTCGCCGTTTCCGTTCGCCTACGGCTCGATCCAGATGATGTGGAAGGACGGCGGCGTGTGCGGAACGATGGGCAACATCGGCGCGCGCACGTGGCGCATCGTCGGCGTGCCCGCCGCGACCGCCGGCCAGCCGGGCCACTGCGCGCTGGTGCGCATGGACCACGACGCGGCCAGCGGGCGCTTCCGCTGCATCGGCGAGCAGTACGCGTCGGGCGGCGACGAGGTGACGACGGTGCACGCCGGCTGGAACCACGACGACCGCGGCGGCCGGCGGCCGATGGTGTTCCATCAGGCGATCGCCTGGGCCTGCAACCACGGGTTGGCATCGCACCTCGAGACGATGGTGCTGCGGCGCGTGTTCGATGCACTGCCGGCGGCCGAGCAGGGCAAGCAGGCGCTGGCGTTCGCCGAGGCGGCGCTGGCGCGCAACCCGTTCGCCCTGGTCGTGCTCGACGGCGCGATCGCGGCGCTGGCCGACGCCGACGATGCGCTGCAGTTCGTCGATCGCTTCGAGAAGCTCGCAGTGCCCGCCCTCGATGCGAAGGAGCACGCGCTCTACCGCACGACCGTCGTCGATCTCGCGCACGCGCGCATCGCAGCGCTGCCGGCGCCGGTTGGTGCGCCGGCGAACCAGCGGTTGCTCGGCGAGCTCGAACGCCAGGGCTGTCGCGACACGGCGTTGCTGGCGCGCACGTGGCGTGCGATCGACGGCGAAGCGGGCTTCACGCAGCGCTGCAAGGACGAGCTCGTCGCCTATCTGGCCAACGGCAAGCGCGGCAGCGACCGGCGGATCGGCCGCGAGCAGGCGCGGCGCCTCGGCGCGCTGGCGGCGACGGTCAAGGGCAAGGCGGCGAAGGCGGCGTGGGCGAACGAACTGCTGCCGCTGTTCGCCGGCAAGGAGTCGCTGACGATCCGCGGCAAGGCGGCGATCGACCCGGTCGTGCTCGAGCTGTGCAAGCTCGCCGGCCGCGAGCCGCCGGCGGTCGAGGCGGCGAAGTAGCCGCACTGTTCCTCCGGTTCAGCGCGCTGCCAGGATCTCGGCGAGGTGCAGCGTGCGCACCCGCGAACCGCGGCGCTGCAGGCGACCGCGCAGCTGCATCAGGCAGCTGCCGTCGACCGCGGTCAGCACGTCGACACGGTCCTCGTCGAGGCCGCTGAGCTTGTGGTCGACCATCGCCGTCGACAGCTCGGGGAACTTGACCGCGAACGTGCCGCCGAAGCCGCAGCACGCTTCGCCGGTGCGCAGTTCGACCAGCTCGAGGCCCTGCACGGCGCGCAGCAGCGCGCGCGGTTCGTCGTACAGGCCGAGTTCGCGCTTGCCGTGGCAGGCGTCGTGCACGGCGACGCGGTGGGGGAAGCGGGCGCCGAGCTCGGTGACGCGCAGCTCGCGCACCAGGAACGCGGTCAGCTCGTGCGTCTTGTGCGCGATCGCCGCGGCGCGCGCACGCCAGTCCGGCTCGTCGGCGAACAGCTGTTCGTAGCGGTGCACCATCGCCGTGCACGAGCCCGAAGGCGCGACGATCGCGTCGGCGCGTTCGAAGGTGCGCACGAAGTGGCGCGCCACCTCGCGCGCCTGTGGCCAGTGCCCCGAGTTGAACGCGGGTTGCGCGCAGCACGTCTGCGCCGGATCGAACGTCACGCGGCAGCCGGCGCGTTCGAGCACGGCGACCGTCGCGTGTGCGACCTCCGGCCACATCTGGTCGGCGAGGCACGTCGCGAACAGGGCTACGGTGCGGGTCACGACAGCACCGCCACGCCCTTCACGTAGTCGGGCCGCGTGTGCGCGCCGTCGAACGCGCGCGGCACTGCGTGCAGGCCGTCGTAGCGATGCGTCAGCAGGGCGTCGACCTGCACCTTGCCCGAAGCCAGCAGCTGCTGCGCTTGCCGGTAGACGCTCGGGCGACCGTCGGCATCGAAGCCGCCGCTGGCGCCGACCGAGGTCACCAGCGCCAGTTCGCGCCACTGCAGCGGGTTCAGATGCGACAGCGGGGCGTCGCCGTGGCCGACGCCGTAGAGCAGCACGGTCGCCTGCTTCTTCAGCAGGCCGGGAACGGCCGCGAGCACGTGGCCTGCACCCGTCGCTTCGACCAGATACTCCGCTCCGCCGCGCGCGTGCACCGCGGCGGTGAGTTCGTTCGGTGGCACCGCGGTGGCGCCGAAGGTGGCCGCCAGCGCGCGCTTCGTCGGGCTCGGGTCGCTGACCACGATCGCGCCGTCGAACGCCAGCACGCTGCGCAGCGCCTGCACGAACAGGAGGCCTGCCGGGCCGGCGCCGAGCACGACCGCCGTGCGCACGGCCTGGGTGCCGCGGCCGGCGAAGCGGAAGCGTGTGTGGGCCTGTTCGCCGCGCGCGAGGCAGTGCAGCACGCAGCCGAGCGGCTCGCTCATCGCGGCGCGGACGAACGGCACGCCGTCGGCGATCGGCAGCGTGTTGACCGCGGGCACCACCAGTTCGTCGGCGAACGCGCCCGGCAGGCCGGAGATGCCGTGCTCGCGATAGAACGCGCACTGGTGGCTGTCGCCGGTCGCGCAGTAGTCGCACACCGGCTCGCGCCGTTCGCTGCGGCAGTTGCGGCCTTGGTCGACGACGACGCGCGCGCCGACGGCGACGTCGCGCACCGACTTGCCGATCTCGACGACCGTGCCGGTGATCTCGTGGCCGAGGATCTGCGGCGCTTCGTGCAGCGGGATCGCGCGGCCGCTGGCGTCGAAGTGGAAGTTCGACTCCCCCGACCAGATGTGGAAGTCGGTGCCGCAGACCCCGACCGCCGCCGGGCGCACGCGCACGTCGTGCGGCCCGAGCGGCGGGGGCGCCACGTCGAGCAGTTCGAGGCGGCGCGGTGCGACCAGGGCCTGGGCACGGATCATGGACGGTCGCGTCGAGGGGGCGTCCAGGAGGGCTCCGATCCTGTTCGCCGTTGGGCGGACAGGATCAGAAGCCCAGCGACAGCACGATGGCGTTGCTCGCGACGAGCCCGAGCTGCGTGCGGCCCGGGTTGAACGTGACGGCCTGGCCGATCCACGAGGCGCCCATCAGGGCCGGGTTGTTCGGCAGCGCTTCCTGCACGCTGGCGCTGCTGCCCGGCGACAGGAAGTACGCCGGCATCGCGTCGACGAGGTGCGCGAAGCAGCCCGCCATCCCCGCGGACGACAGATCGATCGGCGGCAGCGCTTGCGTCGGCGAGCGCATGATGGCGCCCCAGCCCGTGCTGGACGGCACGCGCGCGACCGTCCACTGGAACGTCGTGCCGAGGACCGGCTGTGCGTTGGTGTCGAGGACCAGACCGTCGAACGGCGACGTGCACGTGGTGAACGTTCCGGCCAGCTGCGCCGACAGATCGCGGTTGCCCGGATCCGAGAAGTTGCCGCCGATGGTCCAGCCGGTGAGCGCGCCGAACGTCGACGACGCGACGTTCTGCCACAGCACCTGCACCGTGCCGTTCGGGTAGAACTGCATCTGGAAGTTGTTCGGCGTCGTGCTGGAGAGCAGGTTGACGTTGCTCCAGCTCAGGACGGCCCGCGTCGCATTGGCTTCGAACCACACGTTGTTGGCGCTGCTCGCCTGCGGGCTGAGCAGCGACCAGAGGCCGGCCCAACGCGGCTGGCCCTGCAGGAAGCTGAGGACGCTGGGCGCGAGCTGGGAGGCGTTCGGAACGCCGGGCGACACGTAGCCGCTCGAGTGGACGACCAGCTGCGTGGTCGAGCCGCCGGGGTAGGGCAGCGTGAACGGCAGCGTGACCGTGGTCTGCGTGTTGAGCGCCAGCGCCAGGTTGGTGCCTGCGACCGGCGCGTAGGTGGCGGCCGGCTCACCGACGGTGTAGCCGCCGCTGCCGAGCGTCATCGTCATCGAGCGACCAGCCAGGTCGAACCCGGTGAGGGCCGGGAACTGCTGGTAGAACGTCGCCGTGCACGTGCCGCAGGGCGTGCCCACCGAGCTCTTGCTCGCGAACAGCAGGCCGCTGGGGACCTGGCTCTGGATCTGCACGGTCAGGGCGCCGGGGCCCGGGCGTGCTTCGTCGATCGTCATCGCGCCAGCGCCCGGCGGGATCGAGCAGTCGAACGAGCAGTTGTAGATGGTGTTCCAGTTCAGCGCGTTGGTGCCGACCGCGGTGAAGACCAGCTCGCTGCCGTTGTTGCTGAACGTCCAGTCGTTGAGCGGGTCCTGGTCGATGTCGCGGAACGTCGGATTCGCGACCGTGGCCCCGGGGGCGACGGGAACGCGGAACGACGCGCCGCCGCGGTTGTTGTCGCAGTTGTGGATCGCGTAGGCGTAGCGATACATGCCGCCGCCGAGCGCGGTGACCTTGCTGGCGACGAAGAAGCGGCCGTCGTCGTTGCCGTTCAGGCCGCTGTTGACCTGCGCGCCCGGCCACCGCGTCAGGATCGAGCCGTAGGCCTGGCCGACGCTGTTGTTGTTGAACGACCAGACGCCGCCGGAGCCGACCGGCGTGAAGCCGCGCGAGGCCAGGTTGTCACCGCGGTTGGCGACGGCCTCGCCCTGGTGGATCAGGTGGATGCCGTAGAAGTACTGCGCCCCGGCGGTCAGCAGGTCTTGCTCCTTCACGGTGACGCGGTTCTTGACCGTGTCGAAGCTCGCCGGGTTCAGGCTGCGCACGCCGTCGGCGGGCAGCGGGTAGCCGGCCTGGGCCGGATCGCCGATGTCGAAGTAGCTGCCCACCGGGTTCCAGGTGCCGAGCCACGGATCGATCTCCGGTGCCGGGCCGAGCCACACGCGATCGGCGTTGTTGTCGGAGCCGTAGGTGTCGGCGCAGTTGATGCCCATCAGCGAGCCGGTGCCGGGATTCTGGCAGGGGCCGCAGGTGCTGGTGTAGTTGGTCGAGGTGAAGGCGTGTTTGCAGAACGAGCGGTCGCTGATCTGCTCGATGCGGTCGCCGACGACGCGCACGATCAGGAACCCGAACTTCGGGTGGTTCGGCTGCATGGCCGCCTGCCACGGGATCACCACCGTGCCTGGGTTGCACATCTCGTTCAGCATCGCCATGCCGACCTCGCCGTTCGGGAAGGCGGCGCCGCGGCGACCGTAGAACGTCAGGTCGTCGACGATGGTGAGCCGGCCGTCGAGACCGGCAACGGTGTTCGCCTGGGCGACGAGGGAGGTGGTGAGTGCTGACGCGAGCGCCAGCAACGACGAGGCTCGTTGGATCATTTCGGCGATGGGAAGGGCGAGAACGCGAGGCCCCTCAGGGGCAGGAGGCTACCCGCGGGCCGCCGTCCGCGGCAGGGGGGCTGCCGGCGCGGGCGCGATTCACAGCGAAACCGACTGCTCCGCCCACAGCTGGAACTCGCGGTGCTTCTGCTCCTCCGCGCGCGCCAGCACTTCGCCGCTGGCGCAGCGCAGCACGTGCTCGAACACGCGCCGGCCGACCTGCTCGATGCTCTCGAGGCCGTCGATGATGGTGCCGGCGTCGAGGTCGAGGTCGCGGCTCATGCGGCGGAAGATCGGCGTGTTCGACGTCAGCTTCAGCACCGGTGCGATGGCGTTGCCGATCGTGGTGCCGCGGCCGGTGGTGAACACGACCACCTGCGCGCCGGCGCCGATCAGGCCGGGCGTCGACTCCTGGTCGTAGCCGGGGCCCTGCATCAGCGTCAGGCCGCGATGGGCGGGTGGTTGCGCGTACGGCGTGCAGCCTTCGACGCGCGTGGTGCCTGCCTTCGCCATGGCGCCGAGCGACTTGATGGTGATGTTCAGCAGCCCGCCCTTGATGTTGCCGGGGCTCGGATTGTCGTCGAGCTTGGTGCCGAACTTGCCCGCGTACTCCTTGTACCAGTCGACGTAGGCGAACACTTCGCGCGCGGTGGCGAGGTCCTTCGCGCGCGCGGCGAACAGGTGCTCGCCGCCGCAGAACTCGGGGATCTCGGTGATCAGCACGGTGCCGCCGTGCTGCACCAGCAGGTCGGCGGCGTGGCCGAGGGCCGGATTGGCGGACAGGCCGGAGAAGCCGTCGCTGCCGCCGCACTTGACGCCGAGCGACAGGTGCTCGGCCGACTGCACGCTGCGCTCGGCGCGGTTCACGATCGGCAGCATCTGCTGCACCAGCTCGAGGCCCTTCTCGATCGCGCCCTGCGTGCCGCCGCACTCCTGCACGCCGATCCAGTGCACGGGCTTCTGCGTCGACAGGCCGCCGCGCTGCTTCAGGTACTTCTCGACCAGCGTCAGGTTCGTCTTCTCGCAGCCGAGGTCCATGAACAGCACGCCGCCGACGTTCGGGTGGTCGGCGTAGTTCGCCAGCGTGCGCAGCATCACGTCGAGGTTGCTGCCGTCGCTGCAGCCGCAGCCCTTGTTGTGCGGCAGGGCGACGACGCCGTCGACGTTGGGGAACCGCGCGCGGCTCCAGTGCGCGTACTCGGCGATGGTCGCGATCTGCAGCGCTTCGTGGCTGCTGCACATGCTGGTCGGCACGATCAACACGAAGTTGCGCGTGCCGACGCGGCCGTCGTCGCGCAGGAAGCCGCGGAACGTCGCGCGCTGCGCCTTCGGCACGTAGTCGGGAGCAGGGTTGTGCAGCGTGGCCGGCAGGTCGCGCACCACCGGCACCTCGTTGCTCATGTTGGCGTGGCTGATCGGATCGCCGGCCTGGATGCCGCGGCTGGTGCCGATCGGCTGCCCGTACTGCAGCACGAACGTGCCCGCCGGCACGTCGCGCGTGGCGAAGCGGTGGCCGGGCGTCACTTCGCCGGTGATGGGCAGCGTGCGGCCGTCGGGGAGCGCCACCACGTCGCCGGCGGCGAGTGCGGTCTTGACGATGGCGACGTTGTCCTTCGCCGAGACGACGACGGCGCACTGGGCGAGCGGACGTGGAGAGGTGGAGGGCGCCATGCGGGCGCGGATGCTAGCGCCGTCCTCGTGGAGGGCCATGCCGCAGCCCCCGTGAGAGCCTGTGTCGGTTGGCGTGACTGGCGTGTCGTAGGGGCGCGGGTGCGCTCGGGTTGGAGTCCATAAAGTGTTTCGAGAAATGATCTTGGACACCGTATGATCCTGCGTGCGCCCAGATGTTCAAAAATAAGTAGTCACGGTTGCTTAAATTTGAGTATCGGCCGATGATCGCCACGGTGGTGCACTTCGATCCCCGCCTGTTGCCCCACAACCTGCACTGGCAGGGGGCGGCCACCTACCTGGAGCGAGATCCGACGCTGCTGCGGATGCGCCGCCAGCCGTTCGTCTTCCGGCCGCCGCTCCTCGATGCGCTGCCTCACGACACGCCGGGCATCTACACCCTGGTCGGCGGTCGACAGGTGGGAAAGAGCACGCTCTGCAAGCAGTTCCTCGCCGAACGTCTCGCGGCTGGCGTCGCGCCAGAGCGGCTCGCCTACGTCACCTGTGAACCCTACGTCGATGCCGAGGAGCTGCGTCGGGTGCTCACCGACCTCCTGGGTGAGATGGCGCCAGCTCGCGAGCCCTGCTGGTTGCTCCTCGACGAAGTCACTTACGTCGAAGGTTGGGATCGAGTCGTCAAGTTCCTCGCCGACGCCGGTCAACTCGATTCCTGCTTCCTGCTGGCGACGGGATCGGATCGCCTGCTGATCGAAGACAGCCTGAAGCGACTGCCGGGGCGGCGCGGCCAGGCCGAAGTCGTCGATTTCCATCTGCGGCCGCTCTCGTTTCTCGAGTTCTGTCGTCTGCGCAGCCGGGTCGATGCCGTGGAACTGCAGCGTTGTGCCGGTGAGCCGCTCGATGCCGCTGTTCCGTCGTCGCCGTTCCTCGACGCGCTGGAGATGGAGCTGCGTGAATACCACCTCACCGGTGGCTTCCTGCCGGCGATCAACGATCTGGCGCGGACCGGTGGGATCGCGGTCGCGACGTTCCGGACCTACGCGGACTGGATCCGCGGCGACGTGTTGCGCCTCGACCGCAACGAGCGCTACCTGCGCGAGGTGCTGACCGGCATCCATCGGCGGCAGTCGTCGCAGGTGACCTGGAACGCGTTCGCCAAGGAACTGTCGATCGACAGCCCGAAGACGGTCGCCGACTACATCGCCATCCTCGAGCGCATGGACGTTCTGCAGATCGTTCCGGCGCTCGTCGAGCACACGAGGGGAGCGGCGCCGAAGAAGGCCCGCAAGGTCTACTTCTCCGACCCCTTCATCCACCGCGCGGTGTTGTCCTGGCTCGGCGAAGACGACGCCTTGGAGAGCGACGCCCGCCTGCAGCGAGATCTGGAAGGTGTGTTCGCTGCGCACGCTGGGCGCGCAGGGGAGGTCTTCTACATCAAGGGCGATGGCGAGATCGACGTTGCCTTCTACGAGAAACGCCAGCTTCAGCTCGTCGAGGTGAAGTGGTCTTCGCAGATGCGGCCGGAGGAGCTCAAGGAGATTCGCCGTCGTGGCCGTGGCACCATCGCGGCGCGCGTCACCCGCTCGGTGACCTACGAAGGTCTGCCGGTGCTCCCTGCCGCCGTGGTGCTGTTGCGTTTGGCCGCGCGCTCCGTGCGTGCGTGATCGTCGGATCGGAGCCGAGCAGTCGTCAGAAGGCGACCTCGATCACCCGCAGCGCCGGCCGCAGGCGATCGCCGGTGCGCCGCGCTTCGTCGAGCAGGGTGCGCGGCTCGACCTGCACCTTGCCGGCCCAGATCTCCTTGCTGCCGACCACGACCCGGACCTGGTCGCCGACGGCGAACCATGGGCCGCGGAACGCGAGGCGCCCGCGCTTCACGCCCTTGCCTTGCAGCGTCACGGTCTTCACCTCGCCCTTCGCGGTGATCTGCCAGCGCACCGACACCACCTGCTTCAGCATCGCGCGCACCGTCGCGCGGCGCTGCTCGTCGGGCGACAGGCTGGTCGACACCGGCACCCGATCGGGCACGACGACGGCGCGTTCGTCGACCTCGACGACCAGGAACAGCGGGTGTTCGACGTTCGGCCCGTCGGCCAGCAGGGTGAACTGCTGCGACCGTTCGTCGGAGCTCTTCGTCGCGAACATCGCCAGGCCCGCCTCGCGTTCGCCGGTCAGCGGCTGCACGTGGCCTTGGTCGGCGGCCTCCCACGACGTGAAGCGCAGGCCGAGCGTCTGCTGCGTGCGCTTCACCTCGCGCAGGTTCCACAGCAGCTCCGGGTCCTCCTTGGTGCCGCAGACGCTGAACAGTTCGGTGCCGGCGAGATTCGGCAGCAGGCGGAAGGAGGTCCGCCGCGGCCCGCCGCCGCGGCCGACGAAGCCGCGCGCCCAGCCGGGCCGGTGCATGGCGTCGTCCCAGCACGCGTGGCCGCCCCACGAGAAGCCCGTCCACCACAGCGCGTTCGCATCGCCGCCGGTCCGCCACGCGAGGGCGTTCAGTGTCTTCAGGTGCGCGCCGCGCTCGAGGTCCGAGAACTGGTCGGCCATGTAGTTCTTCATGCTGCCGACGATCACGGGCTGGTTCTCGACGCCGGCCAGCAGGTCGCCCGTGCCGTTGAACGCGTAGAGCACGGGCAGCAACTGGCCGGGTGCCCGGTCCGCGGGTGCGCTCGCCTTCACCTCCAGCTTCATGCCGTGGTACGGAACGAGGAAGGTCGTCTCGCCGCGCAGGGGTTCCGGCCGCGTCGTCAGCGCCGCCAGCAGCGCGTCGCCGGTGGCGTCGCCGCGCGCCAGCAGTTCGCCGCGCAGGCGTTCGTAGTCGGTGTCGTCGGGTGCGTCGAGGCAGGCGGTCACCGCGTCGGCGAGCGGCGCTTGGGCGGTGAGCGACCACGTCGGCAGCAGGGTCGCAGCGAGCAGCAGGAGGCGCTTCGTCATGACGTTCCGCGGGCGCGGTCGGCTTCCGGCCATCGCCGCGATGCGCAGTCTAGCGACGCAACGATGGGTGGCTGCGCACCCGCCTCTCGCCGCGATCACTTCGCCGGCAGATCGCGCACGTCGAGCCCACCCTGCGCGTACAGCTTGCGGAAGCGTGCGATCGTGTCGCGGATGCCCGCCGTCAAGCTCGTGTGCGGCACCTGCGGGTAGTCGCGTGCGAACGCGCGGCCGTCGAGCAGCGGCGGGATCGGGATGCGCGGGCCGCCGATGGTGATGCGACCGAGCGCGGTCGGGCACTCGGCTTCGATCGTGCGCACGACGTCGGCGACGTCGACGGTGTCGCCGTGCAGGTTGTAGAGCAGCGCACCTTCCGGACCGCCGTCGGCGCACGCCACGAATGCCGCCGCGGTGTCGGCGACGTAGTGGAAGTCGGTCGGACCCGAGAAGCCGATGTGGAACGGCCGCCCGAGCACCGCCGCCTTCATCGCCGTCGTCGGGCCCGAGGTCAGGCCCTGGTCGCGGCCGACGCCGTAGACGGTCAGCGGGCGCAGGCCGACGCTGGCGAGCTTCTTCTCGAGCCAGTAGATGCGCGCCGTGCCTTCGTTCGCCTGCTTGTAGACGCCGTAGTGCGTGACCGGTGCCAGCTGCGTGCTCTCCGCGACCGCGGTGCCGTCGTCTTCGCTCGGGCCGAACACGGCGGCGCTGCTGGCGTAGGCGATGCGGCGCACGCCCGCGGCCAGCGCCGCCTCGAACACGTGGATCGTGCCGAGCACGTTGACGCGCGCGCCCAGCGCCGGGTCCTGGCGGCAGAACGGCACCTGCAGACCGGCGAGGTGCACGATCGCGCGCGGCTTGCACGCGGCGACGGCGCGCTTCGTGGCGTCGAGGTCGGTGATGTCGCCGGCGACGAACTGCACCTTCGCCAGGCCGTTCTCACCGAGCACGTCGCGGATGCGCCGCGGATCGCCGCCGAGGTCGAACACGACCGGGCGGTCGCCGCGTTCGACGAGGTGCTTCACGACCCAGGCGCCGATGCAGCCGAGCGCGCCGGTGACGAAGTAGGTGTCGTTCATGGTGGGGTGGCCTTCGCCAGTCGGTAGATGCGGGCGGCATTGCCGCCGAACAGCAGTTCGCGCGTGCCGGCGGGCAGCCGTGCTGCCCAGTCGGCGACGATCGCATGCACCGCAGCGTGGTCGCGCGCGCCGAGCAGGCAGACCGGCCAGTCGGAGCCGAACAACACGCGGTGCTCGCCGAACGCGTCGAGGGCGCGGTCGAGGTACCAGCGCAGGTCGTCGGCGCGCCAGCCGTGCCAGTCGGCTTCGGTGACGAGGCCGCTGAGCTTGCACGCGACGTGTGGGGACGCGGCGACGCGGCGGAACGCGCGTTCCCATTCGTCGCGTTCGCCGCGCGCGATGTCGGGCTTGCCGAGATGGTCGAGCACGAACGGCTGGTCCGGCAGCGCTTGCACGAAGTCCGCCGCCGCGTCGAGCTGGCGCGCGTAGACGAGCACGTCGTAGACCAGTTCGTGGCGCGCCAGCGTGCGCACGCCGGCGCGGAAGTCGCGGCGGTAGAGGAAGTCGTCGGCTTCGGCCTGCACGACGTGCCGCAGGCCGACGAGCCGCGGTTCGCGTGCGAGGTTGGCGACGCGATCGCGGGCGTCGGGCGCACACAGATCGACCCAGCCGACGACGCCGCGCACGAACGGGTGGCGCCGCGCGAGGTCGAGCAGGAAGGCGTTCTCTTCGTCGCTGCAGCGCGCCTGCACGGCGATGCAGCCGTCGAAGCCGTTCTTCGCCAGTTCCGGCTGCAGGTCCGCCGGCAGGAAGTCGCGCGCGATGCGCTGCATGCGGGCGTCGATCCAGCCGTAATCCTGCGGGCTGTAGTGCCAGAAGTGCTGGTGGGCGTCGATCCGCACGAGGGGCGGGATCATGGAGGCGCGGCGACGGCGCGCAAGCGTGCGGGGTCCGGCGCAGGGTTGACCGCGCCGATGGGCTCCACGATGGTGCCTGCACCAGGGCTTCGTGTGAGCTCTCTGCGAGTGCTTCCTTCGTGGCCAATCCGGATCTCCGTCGTCAGCGCTTGGTTCGCTTCCGCCGCGGCGCGCTGCATCCCGAAGTCCTGCCCGCCGTGGTTCGTCGCGAGTTCGCCGACGTGGAGCCGGGGGCGTGCTGGCCGATCAGCTCTCCGCGCGACGTTGCCGCATGGACGAGCCTGCGCGCGAAGTGGCGCATCGGCGAGCAGAACTTCGACGGCCCGAAGATGCCCTGCGACGTGTTCATCTGGTGGCCGGGCGAGCCGAGCGACCGGCGGATGACGCGCCTCGGGGGTGTCCCGTACTTGCCGAAGGACGCGGCGTGGCCGGAACACGAAGGCGAACCGATGACGTTCGTCGCGCAGTTCGCGTTCCATGACTCGCACGACCTCGTTGGCGCGCTTCCTGGCGACGTGCTGCTGGTGTTCGCCGCCGCCGAGTGGTCGCTGATGGACGGGACCGGTCTGCACCTGCAATGGGTGCGCGACGGCATCGAGCCGATCGCGGCCTCGCGCTGTCCGCGGACCTCCTGGCGGATCCTGCGAGCGGCGGGCGTGCGCTGCCGGATGTGGGACTTGCCCGGTGGCTATGCCCACGCTTACGAGGTGCACCGCTCGCTCAAGGCATCGGACCCTCTGGCGGCTGGTCGCTCCGACCTGTGGAGGTCGCCCGTGATCCAGGCGACGAAGATCGGCGGCGCACCATTCGACGCGCAGACGAATCGCCCTGAGGTGCCGAAGCGGCACCGGTTCCTCTGCCAGCTCTCCGCGGCCTACCTCGCCCCTGGTTGCTGGGGCCGCGGTTCCGGCGCTCCGGCATTGCGCCGGCCGCGCTCCCACGAAGGTGCCCTGCGGAGCTTCTCGTTGGCTGATGTCGGTGCATCGGCGTTCTTCGTTTCCGCGAGCGGCAAGGTGCGCGTGCACGGCAGCAGTGGCTGAATTGCCACGCGGCAATGCTGCGCAGCAATGGCACTGCGCGCGGGGCTGCCGTTGACAGCAATGCATCGCCCCGGTCGGCTGCGCACCGCTGCAATGCACGAGGCCGCGACGTTCCCGGTGACCGATGCCTACCGCGGCATGCGGCTCGATCGTTTCCTGCAGCAGATGCTTCCGCGCATGTCGCGGGCGTCGGTGCAGACGGCGATCGCGACGCGCGTGACGCTGGCGTCGGGGGCGTCGGCGAAGGCGAACCGGCGGCTCGTCGTCGGCGAGAGCGTGACGATCGCGCCGCACGGTGCGGAGGCAGCGAACGACGGCGATGGCGCGGGTGCCCATGACGCAGTGGACGAGCAGGCGCCGATCGCCGTGCTCGCGCGCGGCGACGGCTGGATCGTCGTCGACAAGCCGGCCGGCCTCGCGACGACGCCGATGGTGCGGCGTCCCGGCGCCGACGTCGCCACGCGGCTGCGGATGAGTCCGGCGCACCGCCTCGACCGCTACACCAGCGGCTGTCTGCTGCTGACCAGCGACCCGCAGCTGGCGCGCAGCTTCGACCGCGCGTTCCGCGAGCATCGCATCGGCAAGGAGTACGTCGCCGTCGTCGAAGGCGCGCCGCCGGCGGCGGAGTTCGAGGTCGATGCACCGCTCGGCGTCGACGTGCACAGTCGCGTCACCGGCAAGATCGCCGTGCTGCCCGATGGCGCGCCGGCCCGCACGCTGTTCACGGTGCTGGCGTGCTTTGGCGAACGCACGCTGCTGCGCGCCGAGCCGCGGACCGGGCGCCGGCACCAGATCCGCGTGCACCTCGCACATGTCGGCCTGCCGATCGTCGGCGACGTGCTCTACGGGCCCGACGAGCGCAACTTCATCCGCTTGCAGCGCGGGCAGCCGTTCGCGGTGCCGCCGGGCCTGCTGCCCGGGCGCCATCTGCTGCACGCGCACCGCCTGCGGTTCGCGGATCCAGGGCACGGCGGGGCGATCGAAGTGCAGGCGCCGTGGCCGGCGGATCTCGGCTTCGCCGACGCGATGCGCGGCGACGGGCTCGCCCCGGGTGCGGCGAGTTCCTAGCATCCGCGCGCCCCACTCGCTCCCGCCATGCTGCGAACGCTGCTGCTCGTGTCGTCGTTCGTCGTCGCCGCTGCTTGCGGCGGCTCCTCCGCTGCGGCGCCGGCCTCCGGCAAGCCGCGTCTCGTCGTGATCCCGAAGGGCACCACGCACGTGTTCTGGCAGGCGGTCGCGGCGGGCGCGCGCGCCGGCGGCGAAGCGGCCGGTGTCGAGGTGGTGTGGAAGGGCCCGCTGCAGGAGGATAGTCGCGAGCAGCAGATCCAGCTGGTGCAGCAGTTCGTCGGCGAAGGCGTCGCCGGCATCGCGCTGGCGCCGCTCGACCACGCCGCACTGGTGCCGGCGGTGCGGGCGGCGCGCGCGCGCGGCATCGAGGTCGTCGTGTTCGACAGCGATCTCGACGGCCAGGCCGGCAAGGACTACGCGAGCTTCGTCGCCACCGACAATCGCGCCGCGGGCGAACTCGCCGGGCGCCACCTGGCGCAGCTGCTGGGGGGCAAGGGCAAGGTGGCGATGCTGCGCTACCAGGTCGGTTCGGCGTCGACCGAAGCGCGCGAGGAAGGGTTCCTCGCGGCGGCGCGCGCCGGCGGCCTCGAGGTCGTCGTCGACAACCGCTACGCCGGTGCGTCGGTCGGCGAGGCCAAGACCACGGCGCTGAACCTCGCCGACACGCTGCGGGGCGTGCAGGGCGTGTTCTGCAGCAACGAGCCGACGACGGTCGGCATGGTGCAGGCGCTGGTGCAGCTCGAGCTGGTGGGCAAGGTCCAGGTCGTCGGCTTCGACTGTTCGCCGCCGATCGCGCAGGCGTTGGGTGCGGGTCAGCTGGCGGCGATCGTCGTGCAGGACCCGCGGCGCATGGGCGAACTGGCGGTGCGCCATCTCGCCGACGCGGTCGCCAAGAAGGACGTGCCGCCGCGCGTCGACACCGGTGCGGTGCTGGCGACGAAGGCGAACATGCAGGAGCCCGCGATCCGGAAGCTGCTCGAATGAGCGCGCCGCGGCTCCTGGTCCGCGGACTGCAGAAGCGCTTCGGGCCGACGCAGGCCCTCGCCGGCGTCGACTTCGCCGTGCAGCCGGGCGAGATCCACGCGCTGGTCGGCGAGAACGGAGCCGGCAAGTCGACGCTGCTGAAGGTGCTCGGCGGCGTGCACGCGCCCGACGACGGCGAAGTCCGGCTCGACGGCCAGCCGTTCGCGCCGCGCGATCCGGCGGCGGCACGCGCGGCCGGCGTCGCGGTGATCCACCAGGAGCTGGCGCTGGCACCGCACCTGACCGTCGCCGAGAACCTGTTCCTCGGCCGCGAACCGCGGCGCGGGCCGTTCGTCGATCGTGCGGCGATGCGCACATTGGCGCGGGCGGCGCTGGCGCGCGTCGGCCGCGCCGAACTGCCGCCCGATCGATTGGTGGCCGCGCTGCCGCCGGCCGACCGCCAGCTGGTCGAGATCGCGCGTGCACTGGCGCAGGACGCGAAGCTGCTGATCCTCGACGAGCCGACGTCGAGCCTCGGCGACGCCGACGTGCCGCCGCTGCTCGCGCGCCTGCGCGAAGTCGCCGCCGCCGGCACCGCGGTCGTCTACGTGTCGCACGTGTTCGCCGAGCTGTTCGCCGTCGCCGGCCGCTACACCGTGCTGCGCGACGGCCGCTCGGTCGGCGGCGGCGCGATGGCCGACGTCACCACGGCACAGCTGGTCGCGGCGATGGTCGGGCGCGAGGTCGCGGCGCCGACCGCGCGCACGCATCGCCGCGGCGACGTGGTGCTGGATCTCGACGCGGTCGCTGGCGTGCGGTCGCCGCGCGCGGCGACGCTGCAGCTGCACGCTGGCGAAGTGCTCGGCCTCGCCGGGCTCGTCGGGGCGGGGCGCACGGAGTTGCTGCGCGCGGTGTTCGGCCTCGATCCGGTCGTGCGCGGCAGCGTGCGCGTCGCCGGCAGCGTCGGTCCGGCTGCGCCGGCGCGGCGTTGGGCGCAGCGCGTCGGGTTGGTCAGCGAGGACCGCAAGGGCGAAGGCGTGATGCTCGCACGGTCGCTGGCGGAGAACGTGCTGCTGCCGGTGCTGTCGCGCCACGCGGTCGCCGGCGTGCTGCCGCCGTCGCGCGTCGTCGCCGCGGCGCAGCCGTTCTTGCAGCGGCTCGCCGTGCGTTGCGCAAGCCCGGGCCAAGCCGCCGGCGAGCTGTCCGGTGGCAACCAGCAGAAGCTGACGCTGGCGCGCCTGTTCGCCGCCGACTGCGACGTGCTGCTGCTCGACGAGCCGACGCGCGGCATCGACGTCGGTGCGCGTGCCGACATCTACGCGGCCATCGCCGAACGTGCGCAACAGGGCGCTGCGGTGCTGGTGGCGTCGAGCCAGCTGCCCGAACTGCTGCAGCTGTGCGATCGCATCGCCGTCGTGTGCGACGGTGTCGTGCTGCCGGCGCGGCCGGTGCACGAACTCGACGAGACCCGCCTGCTGGCCGCGATGACCGGAGCCTCCGCATGAACCCGACGGTCGTTCGCCTGTTGCGCACCGGTGGCCCGCTGGTCGGGTTGCTGGCGACGTGGTGCCTGTTCGCGGCGGCGGCCGGCGCGCCGTTCGTCGCCTGGCACAACCAGGAACTGATGCTGCTGCAGACCGCCGTCGTCGGCACCGCCGCGGTCGGGGCGACGTGGATCGTCGTCAGCGGCGGCGTCGACCTGTCGGTCGGCGCCAGCGTGGCGCTCGGCACGATGGTCGGCGCGATGGTGCTGCGCGGCGGCGGCAGCTGGCCCCTGGCTGCGCTCGCGACCGTCGCCAGCGTCGCGGCGATCGGCGGTGTGCTCGGCGCGCTCGTCGTCGGCATGCTGGTGCGCGTCGTGCTCGCCGGCGCCGCGGCGGCCGCCGTGGCGATGCCGCTGGCCGCGTCCCCTGCGCTCGCGATCGTCGGCGCCGCTGCGGTGTTCGTGGTCGTCCTGCTGGCGACGCGCCGGCTCGGCCGCGGCCAGCCGCTGTCGCCGTTCATCGTGACGCTCGGTTTGTGGGGCGCGTTGCGCGGCCTCGCCAAGGGGCTCGGCGGCAACCAGCCGGTCTACTTCCCGGCGAACGATCCGCTGTCGTCGCTGATGCAGCCCGGCGCGCTGCTGCTGCCGATCGGCGTCTGGGTCATGCTCGTCACGGCCGCGCTCGGCGCGATCGGCCTGCGCGCGACGGTGTTCGGCCGCCGCGTCGTCGCCCTCGGCAGCAACCGCGAGACCGCGCGCTTGTGCGGCGTCGACGTCGTGCGCACCGAGGTGCTCGTCTACGTGCTCGGCGGCGTCTGCGCCGGCATCGCCGCGGTGCTGCAGCTGTCGTTCCTGTCGATGGGCGATCCGACCACCGGGCAGGGGCTCGAACTGAAGGTCATCGCCGCGGCGGTGATCGGCGGAGCTTCGCTGCGCGGCGGCGAAGGCAGCATCCTCGGCACGTTGCTCGGTGCCTTGATCATGACCGTCGTCGACAACGGCTGCACCAAGCTCGGCCTCGCCAACTGGACGCAGGAGGTCGCGACCGGCGCCATCATCGTCGGCGCGGTCGCACTGGATCGTTGGCGCCAGCAGCGCGGTTGAACGGCGCGTTCGTTCGTGGATGCCCGCGCGGGCCCGGGCGTCTCGCCGTGGGGCAAACGGTGCTGCCCATGCTCACCTGCGCCCACGCGATCGCCGAAACGGGGCCGGGGATCGGAGCCGGCGTGCTCACGAGGGAGAAGAGAACGTGTCGCTTTCCATCCAGAATCTGCTCCGAGAAATGGTCCGCAAGGGCGCGTCCGACCTGCACGTCAAGGCTGGTTCGGCGCCTGGTTTCCGCATCGACGGCGAAGTGCAGCAGCAGGAGGAGTTCGGCCTGCTGTCGCCGGAGCAGACCGCGGACCTCGCGCGGCAGCTGATGTCGCCCGAGCAGTGGGAGCGCTTCCAGAAGGAGAAGGACATCGACTTCTCGTACGCGGTGAAGGACCTCGCGCGCTTCCGCGTCAACGCGCTGCACCAGCGCACCGCGGTCGGCGTCGTCGTGCGCCAGATCCCGGACCAGATCCCGGACGCGAAGAAGCTCGGCCTGCCGCAGATCTGCCTCGACCTCGCCGCCAAGCCGCGCGGCCTCGTGCTCGTCACCGGCCCGACCGGCTCGGGCAAGTCGACGACGCTCGCGGCGATGATCGACTACATCAACCAGACCGAGCACGGCCACATCCTGACGATGGAGGACCCGCTCGAGTTCGTGCACCCCGACAAGAAGTGCTTCGTCACGCAGCGCCAGATCGGCCAGGACTGCGCGTCGTTCCGCGAGGGCCTGCGCCGCGCCCTGCGCCAGGACCCGGACGTGATCCTGATCGGCGAGATGCGCGACCTCGAGACGATCTCGATGGCGATCAGCGCTGCCGAGACGGGCCACCTGGTGTTCGGCACGCTGCACACGACGTCGGCGATCTCGACCGTCGACCGCATCATCGACGTGTTCCCGACCGACGCGCAGCAGCAGGTGCGCGTGCAGATGTCGAGCACGCTGCAGGGTGTGATCTCGCAGACGCTGGTGCCCAAGGTCGGCGGCGGCCGCGTCGCCGCGCGCGAGATCCTGGTCGCGACCGACGCGGTGAAGTCGCTGATCCGCGAAGGCAAGTCGGCGCAGATCCTGAACCTGATGCAGACCGGCCGGCAGTTCGGCATGACCACGCTCGAGGACGAACTGCTGAAGGCCTACGGCGAGGGCCTGATCACCGGCGACGACGCCATCTCGAAGGCGAACCGGCCGGACGACGTGCGCAAGCGCCTGACCGACGCGCCGGTCGCCAAGGCCCCGGGCCTCGCGACGATGGGCATGTCGGCGAAGCCCGCCGCCCCGGCCGCTGCCCCCGCGGGCGCCCCGGCGGCCCCGGGCGCCCCGGCCGCGCCGCGACCGGCGACCCCGCCGGGTGGCTTCCAGGTGCAGGGCGTGAAGGCCCGCATGCCGGGTCGCTGAACGGGCCGCCGGCGCGGCGGTCGCGCCGGCACGGAGGCCCGACCGCCGCTGCGGCGGCGTCGGGCCGTTGGCATGGGCCAGAGGCACCGCGGCCGGGCCGCCATGGGTCGGCGGTTGCCTGCGAGCTGCTCGCGGCTATTGGCTGGCGTGCGTTCGCACGAGTCCGGCGCTCCGCCGGGCCCTGTTGCTTGCGCTAGACTGCATCGTCCGCCACGCCAGTTGCCGGCTCCCCCGCACTGGCCGAATGCGTCCGCCCATGAAGTACGCCCTCCCGCTGCTGTTCTCGTCGTTGCTCGCGTTCCCGGCCGAACTGGCGGCGCAGCCGCTGCCACCGACGGTCGTGACCGCGACGGTGCCCGTGGGCTCGACGGTCAACGTCGACCGCCCGTTCTCCGGTGGCATCGGCCGTTACCAACAGTGGTTCTCGGCGAACAGCCTCGCCAACAACGGCATCGAGATGCCGCGCCGCTTCACCCAGGTCGAGTTCTTCGGCGGCACCTCGCTGACCAGCACGCCCGCGGTGATCGACTGCGAGTTCCTGATGGGCTACGGCAACGCGACCGGCCTGTTCGGCAACTTCGACAGCAACTTCGTCGCCGGCACCCAGGTCCTCGTCAAGACGCGCGCGAACGTGCAGCTCAGCGCCGGCGGGCCCGGCACGGTGGTGATGACGGTGCCGTTCAACGTGCCCTTCACGTGGGATCGTGTGCGGCCGGTCGTGCTCGAGATCCGCATCTACGGCAACAGCCTCAGCAGCCAGCCCTTCAACTACAACTTCCAGGGCACCTCGACGGCGTTCGGCGTGTCCCGCATGTACACGGCGGGCAATGCGCTGGCGCCTTCGGGCTCGCCGCAGACCGGCTTCGGCATGGTCACGCGCTTCACCGGCCGCCTCGGCGTCAACATTCCCTTCGGCGTCGGCTGCGCGGGCGAAGGCGGCATCGTGCCGACCGCCAGCGTCAGCGGCCTCGCCTGGCCGGCGAGCACCTGGACGCACACGTTGTCGAACGCGGCGTCGCAGCGGCTGTGCCTGTGGAGCATCGGCGACAGCAAGGCCGACATCGGCGGCGTGCCGCTGCCGGTCGACATCGCGCCGATCTTCGGCGGCAGCCCCTCGAACTGCTTCCTGCGCCACAACGCCGTCTTCTTCGACGCCTTCCTGACCGTCGGCGGCGGCGCGGGCGGCGGCACCGTGAGCGTCGGCGTGCCGCTGCCGCCGACCACCGGCTACGTCGGCTTGTCGCTGTTCACGCAGTGGGTCGTGCTCGACCCGCTGTCGTCGAACGGAGCGGTTTCGACGACCTCCGCCCTCGAGAGCATCGTCAGCGTGGTCGGCGGCTGACCGCTGCGCGCTCCCCGACGGCCCTGCCCGGCGCCGCTGCGGTCCTCGCCGCAGCGGCGCCGCGTCGTTTCCGGTCGGGGCCTGCCTCCGGGCGAATTGCCGCGATCTGCAGGATTCCGGAAAGCTCTCTCTACTACCGGAGTAGTTGGCGTCGACTACTGTGGTAGTAGTTTGACGCCATGAAGGGACCTCGCAATCTCGGTGACCTGCAGCTGGCCATCCTGCGCACGCTGTGGGATCTCGGCGAAGCGCCGGTGTCGGCCGTCCACGAAGCACTCGCCGATCGCCAGCTCGCGCTGACGACCATCGCGACGATGCTGCGCAAGATGGAGGAGAAGGACCTGGTCTCGCACACCGAGCTCGGCCGCCAGTTCGTCTATCGCGCCAAGGTCGCACCCGAGCAGGTGCAGAAGAACCTGGTCGGCGACCTGGTGACGAAGCTGTTCGACGGCGACCCGCTGGCGCTGGTCAACCACCTGCTGCGCGCCGGCGAGATCGAACTCGGTGAACTCGACGACCTGCGGCGGCAGGTCGCCGATGCCGAGAAGAAGCAACGCAAGGAGCGGCCATGACCACGTTCCTCGACGGCTTCGTCGCCTGGTTGCTGACGTTCGCGCTGCACTCGACGTGCGCACTCGGCGGCGCGCTGCTGCTGACGGCGCTGCTGCGCCGACGCGCGCTCGGCGCGCAAGAAGCGGCGCTGCGCTGGTCGCTGTGGGCGGCGTTGCTCAGCGCCACGCTGCAGGTCGCAGTACTCGGCTCGCCGTGGTCGGTCGGCGACCTCGGTCGCGATGCGCCCGCCGCCGCTCCGGCGACGATCCCGGGTCCGGCGCCGGAGCCACTGCAGGTGATGGTCGCGGCTGCGCCGCCGACGTCGTCGTCTCCGGCTGCGTTCGACGCGCCGGACGAAGCGCTCGACTGGCGCAGCCTGCTCGGCGCGTTCGCCTTGCTCGCGGCGGGTGGCGGCCTCGTCTGGCTGTGGCTCGTGCAGTCGCGTCTGCGCACGCTGTTGCGCACGCGGCGCCCGGAGACCGATCCGCGCGTGCTGACGCTCGCGGCCCGCGCCGCGCGCGGCCTCGGCCTGCAGCAGTCCCCGCACCTGAGTCGCTGCGCGCGCATCGCCACACCGATCGCGTTCGGCTGGCTGCGGCCGGAGATCTGCCTGCCCGAGCGCGTCGACGACCTCGACGACGCGTCGTTGCGCGCGATGCTGGCGCACGAACTGGCGCACCTGCGCCGCGCCGATCCGGCGTGGATGTGGGGCGGCGCCGTGCTGCAGGCGCTGTTCCCGTGGCAGCCGCTGCTGCTGGTCGTGCGTCGCCGCTGGGCGCAGCTGGTCGAACTGCAGTGCGACGCCGTCGCTGCGCACCACGCCGGTCCGACCGCGGTCGCGCGCTGCCTGCTCGACGTCGCCGAATGGCTGCGGCCCGATACGCAGCAGCCGCTCGGCGCGCTCGGCATGGCAGCGCGGCCGTCGGCGTTGCGCGTGCGCGTCGAGGCGGCGCTGCGCGGCGATCCGTGCGGCGAGCCCGATGCGCGGCGCGTCCATCTCGTCGGCGGCCTCGCCGTCGGCGTGTTGGTGTTCGCGGCCCCCGGGCTCGCGACCGTGCCGGCCGGCGACGAGCCGCTCGTTCTCGTCGATCGCGTCGACGCGCCGGCGACGGCCAGCGCGGAGGACCGGTTCCCATCGCTGTCGGCAGGCGACGCCGCAAACACCGCTTCGCCGGTGGTGGAACTGCTGGCGCAGCTGACCGCCGAGCAACGCGAGCTGCAGCAGGAGGCCGCCGACCTGCAGGCCTCGCTGGCACTCGCCCCCGAACCCGAACTGCGCGACCTGCAGACGCTCCTGGTGGAGCGCCTGCGCCGCGTCGAGATGCAGCGGCAGCGCCTGGGTGCGCTGCTGGCTGCGCGTGCGAACGCATCCCGAGCCAACGAAACCAGGTAGTCCCGAGGAGAACCATGACCCCATCGATCCTGATCCGTGTCGCCGCCGCCTTGATGGTCGGCGCGACGTTCCTGCCGGCGCAGTCGAAGCCTTCCGCGCAAGGCGGCGGCCCTGCCAAGGCGCGGGCCGAAGCGCCGAGCGCCGGGGACAAGGCCCAGGTGCGCCTGGCCGAGGTCATGGCGATGCTGCAGGACGAGGCGCTGACGCCGGCGCAGCGCGCCGAAGCGACCAAGAAGCTCGAAGAGGTCATGGCCGCGCTCGCCGCCGAGAAGATGGCGGAGGCCAAGGCCGGCCAGGAGCCCAAGGTCTCGCGCAAGGCCGAGCGCAAGCTCGGCAAGAATGGCGAGGTCGTCGAGGAGACCGTGACCTCGCACAGCAGCAGCTCGAACGTGAGTCGCGATTCGCAGTCGTCGAGCTCCAGCTCGAGCGACAAGAAGTCGTCCAGCGACCAGCAGTCGTCGAGCGACAAGAAGTCGTCCAGCGACCAGCAGTCGTCGAGCGACAAGAAGTCGGCGAGCGACGAGAAGAAGGCCAAGTCCGAGGACGGCAAGGCATGGAAGTCCGGCAGCAAGGCCGAGGCCAGCGACGGCGCGGGCAAGGCCGAAGGTGGTGAGGACAAGCCGCGCCGCCTGCGTCTGCGCCGTTCGGACGCTGCTTCGGGCAGCGCGCCGCAGGAGCCGGAGCCGGCGCCGCCGCCCGCGGCCCCCAAGCCGCCGAAGGCCCCGCGCGCGCCGAAGGTCGCGGTCGCGCCGTCCGCGCCGGTCGATGTTCGCGTGGTCGAGTCGAGCCCGGGTGAGTTCCACGTCGTCTACCAGGAGGGCCAGAAGCCGGTGATCGTCAGCACCGAGTCCGGCGAGTTCGTCGTTTCGGGGGGCGAGCCGCAGGAACCGGCGCCGGCCAAGGCGCCCGAGGCCAGCAAGCCGCCGAAGGCCCCGCGCGCCCCGAAGGCGCCGAAGGCTCCGGTCGCGCCGGCCGAACCTGCCGAACCCGCCGAGTCGGTCGAGTTCCGTGTGCTCGAAGTGGCTCCGGGGGAGCTGCAGGTGGTGCGCCGGCAAGGCCAGGATCCGAACGTGCTGCGCGGGCAACTCGCCGAGATCAAGGTGCCGGATCGGAAGGAGCTGCAGGCCGAGCTCGAGCTGCTGGCGCCGAAGATCCTGGAAGAGGTGCGCGTGGCGCTGCCGGAGAGCCTCGGCGAAGGCTCGGAAGCGCTCCGCATCGCTCGTCTCGAACTCGAGAAGGTGCGTGGCCAGTTGGGCACCGAGGTGCACGAGGCCATGGAGCAGGCGCGCGAGCAGCTCGAACGCGCCCGCGTCGAGCAGCGCGAAGGGATGGAGCGCGCCCGTGTCGAGATGCTGCGCTATCGCGACAGCTTGCAGCAGCACGAAGACGAGCAGCGCGCCCACGCCAAGGCCCTGCGTGCACAGGTCGAAACGAAGCGCGCCCACGCCGACGCCCTGCGTTCGTACGCGGAAGCGAGGCGCGCGCACGACGAGGCGCTGCGCATTCACGAGGAAGAGGAAGCGGCGCGCGCGCATGGCGAGGCGATGGCCGCGGAGCGTGCGGCGCAGGACGAAGCGCGCGGCGAGCGCGTACGCCGGATCCTCGTCGACCGCGCCAAGGGCCAGCGCGCCGCGGACGATCGCCAGACCGTCGAGCGCGTCTACGAGCTGCGCACACGCAGCATCGACGGCCAGGACGACGAGATCCGCCGCCTGATCGACGAGATGCGCGGCGAGATGCGCGAGATCCGTTCGCTGATGCAGGAGCTGCGCGAACGCGCCGACCAAGCACACGAACGCCGCACCGGCCGCGCTGGCCGGTATGGCGGCGGTCTGCTCGGAGGCCAGCGTGCTGCCGGCTCGTTCCCCGCATCCGCGGAGGGTGATGCCGTCGGCACCAGCCCGTTCGGCTCGGCTGCGTCGGGCAACGCGCTGGTGCCAGCCGCGCCGGGCAGCGTGTTCGGTTCGGGGCCGATGCCGGCCCAGCCGCCGGCTCCGCCTGCGCCGTCGGCCCCAGGGGACGCTGGTGTCGGTGTGCTGCCGCCGCTCGAGACGCGCGGTGTGCCGGTGCTGCGGGACCTGCCGGTGCTCGGCGGCCTGTTCACCCAGCCAGCTGGGTCGGCTCCGACGACGACGCTGCCGCCCGTCGAGACGCGCCCGCTCGGTCGCTGAGCTGCGCTGCGGCGGTGCCTGCTACTTGCCGTCGCCCACCGCCGCGACCTCGACGTCGGTGAGGTCGCGCCCGAACGGGTCGTCCTCGCCGGCGCGCAGCCGCCGCAGCACGACGCGCGCGAACACGTTCGCCGGATTGGTGGCGACCGCGCGTTCGAGCCACTCGATCGCCTGCGCCCGCTTCTTCTGCAGGTAGCAGGCCATCGCCGCGAACACCGACGGCCGTTCGTCGTCGTGCAGCACCTTGGCGGCGAACTCGAAGTGTCCGAGCGCCTTCTCGGCGTCGTGGCCGAAGAACTTCGGCGCCAGCAGCTGGCGCAGGCCGATGGCGACGTGCACCCGCGCATCGTCCTCGCCGCGTTCGCCGGCGCGCTGCAGCGCCGCGTGGATGCGACCGTTCCACTGCAGTGCGCTGGCGATGCCGGTGATGCGCTGGCTCAACAGGGCCGCTTCGATGCGCAGCAGGTCGGCGCTGTCGTCGCCGCGTTGCTGCGCCTTCGCCACCGCGTCGAGTCCCAGGCGCACGTCCTCGGCGATCGCGGCCGGCAGCTCGCTCCAGGTCGGTTCGCCGACGCGCAGGCCGCGGCGATGCGAACGGGCCAGCGCGCGCTCGAGGTGGGCGTCGGCGAGCAGGTGCCACGCCGAGGCGTCGGTGGCCGCGGCGGCAGCGGCGGCGCGCGTCAGGTCGGCGACGACGGCGTCGAGGGCCTCGGGGGTGCAGGTGCGGCGGGCGGCGATCACCGCCGCGCGCGGGCCGGCGACTGCGGGTGGGTTCGGCGTCGGGGTCGCGGGCACCGCCAGTTCTTCGTGGGCCCGTGCGCCGAGCAGCACCCATGTCGAGCCGGCGATGGCGAACGTGGCGGCGACGCAGAGGGCGGGGACGAGTCGGGTCATCGGGGCGGCAGCAGCAGCTCGATCGGGTGGCGGACCTGCGCCTTGTGGCCGGCCCGGCGCAGGTGGCTGTCGATCTGCAGCATGCAGCCCGGATTGCCGGTCACCACCAGGTCGACGCCCGCGCGCGCGAGGCTTTCGACCTTGCGCCGACCTATTTCGTCGGCGAGCTCCGGTTGGAGCAGGTTGTAGATGCCGGCCGAGCCGCAGCAGTCCTCGGGCTTCTCGTGCGCGACCAGCTCGAGCCCCGGCACCTGCGCCAGCAACTGCCGCGGCTGGGACCGCACGCCCTGGCCGTGGCACAGGTGGCACGGATCGTCGTAGGCGGCCTTGGCCCGCAGTTCGCGCGGCGTCGCCGAGAGTCCGTGCTGGGCGAGGAACTCGCTGACGTCGCGGCACTTCCTGGCGAACGTCGCCCCGCCTTCGTCGCCGAGCAGGTGGCCGTATTCCTTCATCGCGCAGCCGCAGCCGGCGGAGTTGTTGACGACGACGTCGGCGTCGGCGAACGCGGCGACGTTGGCCCGCGCCAGTTCGCGTGCCTGATCCGGCATGCCGGCGTGCACCAGCAGGGCGCCGCAGCAGCGCTGCGCCGCCGGCACGTCGACGTCGAAGCCGTTCTGCAGCAGCACCTCCAGCGTCGCGCGGTTGACGCGGCCGAACACCGGCTCCATCACGCAGCCGGTGAACAGCGCCACGCGCACGCCGCGGCGGACGACGCCGGGCGGCGGCGTGTGCAGGCCGGTCGGCAACGGGCGCCGTTCGGCCGCCGGTGGCACCGGCGGGGCGATCGCCGCCATCGCCTTCGGCACCAGCCCTAGGCGCGTCCCGAGCCAGCGCAGTCCCAGCACCTCGGCGGTGCGCAGCAGCGCGAACGCGATCCGCAGGCGTCCTTGCCGCGCGACCACGTGCCACAGCAGGAAGCGCACCAGCCAGCCGGCGACGCCCTTCTTCGGCTGCTGGCGTTCGAGTTCGGCGCGCGTCGTCTCGAGCACTTCGCCGTAGCGCACGCCCGACGGGCACGCCGTCTCGCAGGCGCGGCAGTCGAGGCAGCGGTCGAGGAACGGCCGGATCGCCTGCGGATCCTGCACGCGGCCTTCGGCCAGCGCGCGCATCAGGTAGATGCGGCCGCGCGGCGAGTCGGCTTCGACACCGAGCACCTGGTAGGTGGGGCACGTCGGCAGGCACAGCCCGCAGTGCACGCAGTCGAGCGTGCGCGTGTAGGCCGAGACGCCGCCGTGGGCGGCGACGGTGCCGGGGCAGGAGTCAGACGAGGCGGCCATGCGGATCGAGGGCGAGCTTCAGTTCGCGGGTGAGACGGGACACGCCAGGGTCCATCGCGGTGGCGAGGCCGCGGCGCAGTGGGGCGGCGACGACGAGGCGCGCGGCGAGCGGGATCTTCGGCAGTGCGGCGAGCGCGCGGTCGCTGTCGGCCGCGTTCGCGAACGCCACCTCGCAGCAATTGCCGCCGTGCCACAGCAGGGCCTGCGCCGACGGCGCGGCCGCCAGCAGCGCTGGCAACTGCGCCGGCAGCGCCAGCGTCGAGAGCACTTCGGCATCGCCGGCGGCGGCGACGTGGTCGCGCCAGTTCGGCGCGCTCGCGGTGAGTCCGTTCGCCTGCAGCGTCGTGCGCACGAACGCCGCGCGCCCGACGATCCGCCCGCGCACTTCGCAGCCACCGTCGCGCGTCCACGCCAGCTGCAGCGCGGCGAGGCCGGTCGGCAGCTGGCGCAGGCGCTGCACCAGCGCGATCGCGTCGGCGAGCGAGAGACCGCCGTTGCCGAACCACTGCTCGGCGCGTGGGCGCGGCTTCAGTCGCAGGTGCAGGCGCGTCAGCGCGAACAGTCGCCCTTCGCTGCCGACCGCGAGCTTGTGCACGTCGAAGCCGGCGACGCTCTTCACCACGCGCGCACCGGAACGGAACAACGTGCCGTCGGCGAGCACGGCTTCGGCGCCGAGCAGCAGCGTGCGCGGGCTCTGGCCGCCGGGTGCGGCGGCGCCGATCGGGTCCGCGGCGAACAGGCCGCCGAGCGTGCCGTCGCCGGGGCACGGCAGTTCGAGCCCGAGCGGTTGCAGCGACGCGTCGAGGTCGCGGCGCAGCACGCCGGCGTCGACCGAGCAGGTCTGGTCGGGGCCGTCGAGGCGATCGATCGTGGCGAGGCCGGTCAGCGCCACGTGCTGCGCGTTCGCCGGGGCCTGTGGCAGGCGATGCTGCCGCGAACCGCTGCCGACGAGGCGTAGCGGGCCCGACTGCGCGCGCAGCAGTTCCTGCAGTTCGTGGAGCGAACGCGGCACGGTCGGCGACGGCGCGGACGGCGGCGACGAGGGCGTCGGAGCGTTCATCGCTTCGCCTCGTGGTCGAGCACCTTGGCGACCATCTGCGGCCACTTCGCCACCTCCGCGCACGCACCGCGCGACGGCAGCACCTTGCCGGGATTGCACAGGCCGCTCGGGTTGAACACCGAGCGCACGCGCTGCATCACCGCCAGGTCGTCCTCGCCGTACATCATGCGCACGTGGTCGAGCTTCTCGGTGCCGATGCCGTGCTCGCCCGAGATGCTGCCGCCGAGGTCGACGCACAGCTGCAGGATCTCGCGGCCGGCGGCGACGGTGCGGCGCGTCTGCTCGGGGTCGCGGCCGTCGAAGCTGATGTTCGGGTGCAGGTTGCCGTCGCCGGCGTGGAACACGTTGGTCATCACCACACCGTGCTTCGCGCCGATCGCGGTGATGCCGGCGAGCGCTTCCTCGAGGCGCGTGCGCGGCACCACGCCGTCGAGCACGTAGAGATCGGTGTTCAGGCGGCCCATCGCGCCGAACGCGCCCTTGCGGCCCTTCCACAGCCGTTTGCGCTCGGCGTAGTCGGTCGCCTCCTCGACGCGCAGCGCACCCTGCAGGGCGAAGAACGCGCGCACCTCGGCGGCTTCTTCGGCGAGCACCTCGAGCGGGCCGTCGAGTTCGACCAGCAGCACGGCGGCGGCGTCCTCGGGATAGCCGGCGCGGTAGACCGACGCTTCGACGGCGCGGATCGTCGCCTGGTCGAGGATCTCGAGCGCGGCGGGCACGAGGCCGGCGGCGACGATGTCGCTGACCGTGCGGCACGCGGCGGTCATCGTCGCGAACGCGCCGAGCAGCGTGCGCACGCCCTGCTGGTCGCGGCACAGGCGCACGGTGATCTCGGTGGCGATGCCGAACGTTCCCTCGCTGCCGCAGAAGACCGCCAACAGGTCGGGTTCGCCCGGACCGCGCGGGCCCGCCGGGCCACCGAGGTGCAGCAGTTCGCCGTCGGGCAGCACGACCACGGCGCCGAGCACGTGGTCCTGGGTCATGCCGTACTTGAAGCAGTGCGGGCCGCCGCTGTTCTCGGCGAGGTTGCCGCCGATCGTGCACACCGACTGGCTGCTCGGATCGGGCGCGTAGTGCAGGCCGTGGTGGTGCACCGCCGTCGTCAGGTCGAGGTTGACGACGCCCGGTTGCACGACCGCGTAGAGGTCGTCGGTCGACACGTGGAGCACCTTGCGCATGCGCGCGAGGTCGATCACCACGGCGTCGGCGCCGGCGGTCGGGCCGCCGCTGAGGCAGGTGCCCGCACCGCGCGGCACGAACGGCACCTTCGCCGCGTGCAGCAGGCGCACGACCGCCTGCACTTCCTGCGTCGTCTCCGGCAGCACGACGGCGCGCGGGCGCGAACGGTGCACGGTGAAGCCGTCGCATTCCCAGGCCAGCAGCGCGTCGGGCGACGTCAGCACGCGGTGCGGGCCGAGCAGGGCGGTGAGCTGCGAGTCGAGCGAGGCCATCGGCGGGTGCGGGAGCATAGCGACGGAGAATGCGGGGTCGGCACGTCGCCTCGTCGTGCGCGTGGGGCGTTGGGGTGTCTGGCGGGCGACCGGCTCTGCCCGCTGCGCCGCGCGGTGACTTCTAGTGGTTGTCCCCTGCTCCAGAGGCCGTGGGCCCGATGCCGCCGGCAAGTCGCCACACGGCTCTTCTGCTGTGACGACCCGTCAAGCCGCCCAACCTCGGATGCCGATGCGGACGGCGTCGCATGCCGCAAGTCCAGGTCAAGAAGGTCGTCGCCGTCTGCTTCCTCGAAGCAGTGAAGATGACCCTCGACCACCTCGGGGCCTACCGCCTCGAGCTGTCGCAGCAAGGCGTGCAGGGCTCGCCCGACCTGCCGCGCACCTACGGCGAGGTGCGCCGGTTGCGCGACTACCTGCAGCGCTGCGTCAGCGCCTTCCCGGAGCTCGTCGACTTGGACCTGCCGCCGGCGGATGCAGGGCTCCTGGTGGCGTGCTGCCGTCGTTCGGTCGAGGCGATGGACCTGCGACTGTCCGAGCAGGCGGTGACCCCCGACGAGCGCACGTGGCTGCAGCGCAAGCGCCAGGTGGTGTCCGACTGGGCGGTCGAGCTGGCGGACAAGCCGCTGCTCGAGCTGCCGCTGAAGAAGCTGTCGACGGTGGCGACCGATGCCGTGCGGGCACTGACCACGCGGCTGCAGAACAAGGTGTTCGGCGACGTGCGCGAACGCGCGAAGGTCGTCGCGCCGAACACCGCGGGCCCGAGCATGACGGCGGGTCTGCAGAGCTTCGGCGACCAGCTGCGCGAGATCGATCCGGCGGATTCCGATCCGGGCAGCGATGCGCTGGCCGCCGCTGCGCGCGGCACGCGGGTGTCCGAGCCGCGCCACGGCAGCAGTTCGTTCGGGCTCGGGCGCGATGCGCTGTCGATGTCGCCGCCGGCCGCCGATCCGGCTGCGATGCGCGGTCCATCGGCCACGCCGCCGATGCACGACGCCCACGAGCCCGTCGGTGCGACGATGCTGTTCGAGCCGAGCAAGCTGCGCGATCCGCGGCTGCGCTCCCTCGCCGGCATGGATGCTCGCACCTACGAGCGCCTGGTCGAGGTCGGCGACCACCGGCTCGCCACCGTGCTGCTGGCGTCGCTGCTGGAGTCCGCCGTGCTCGACTACGCGATCGCGCGCCGCGCCGAGTTCGGCCTCGCCGGCTCGCCGGAGACGTGGAACCTGCAGGACCTGCTGTTGAAGGCGCTCGGCGAACGGGCGGCGCCGCAGGATCGGGCGATGGCCTTCCACCTGTTCGCGTCGCGCAACCTGCTGCGGCCGGCGCTGCAGATGGTCACGCCGGCGGTGGTGACCTCGGCGACGTTCGACCGGCTGCGCGAGTTCGTGCAGCGCGCACTGCACGACCTCGGCTACGGCCTCGGCACGCTGCCGCCGGGCGCGCTGAAGGCCGGCGACGTCTGAGGCGCGTCAGCGCGGCAGCGGCTCGCCGTCGGTGGCGTCGTTCTGCAGCGGCGCCGTGCCACGCAGCGCCAGGGCACGTGCTTCGACCGCGCGGAACACGCGCAGGATGTTCTCGCCGAGCACCTTCTTCACCACGGCCTCGCTCTGGCCCGCGGCCAGCAGTTCGTAGGTGAGCCGCGGCAGGAACGTCGCATCGTCGATGCCGGCCGGCACGCAGGGCACGCCGTCGAAGTCGCTGCCGAGGCCGACGTGGTCCGGCCCGGCGATCTCGAGCGCACGCAGCACGTGGGCGACGAGCGTCGCGAGCGGCGGCCGTTCGACCGGCGGGAAGCGCGCGTCGAGGGCGGCGAGCGCGTCCTTCAGCTCCTGGCTGTCGGCGGCGAACTTGTCGCGCGCGGCCTTCTCCTGGATCCGCCGCGTCTGCTCGCGTGCCGAACGGTTCTTCGCGTAGTCGGCGTCGAGGAAGCCGCAGTTGAAGTTGATCATCACGGCGCCGCCGTTCGCCGCGATCGCGCGCAGCATGTCGTCGGTGACGTTGCGCGGGTGTGGGCACAGTTCCCGCAGCGAACTGTGCGAGCAGATGACCGGGGCCGTCGTCGTGCGCAGCACGTCGGCGAACGTCGCGTCGCTGACGTGGCTGACGTCGACGATCACGCCGAGGCGGTTCATCTCGGCCACCACCTTGGCGCCGAGGCGGTTCAGCCCGCCCCAGCGCTTCGCCGCCGGCGCGCACGAGTCGGCGAACTCGTTGTGGTTGGTGTGCGTCAGCGTCATGTAGCGCACGCCGAGGCGGTGGAAGAGCCGCAGCAGCGCCAGGTCGCCTTCGATCGCGTGGCCGCCTTCGATGCCCATCAGCGCCGCGTGCTTGCCCGCGCGCACCGCCGCGACCAGTTCGTCCGCGGACGTGCACAGCGTCATGCGGTCCGGGTTGCGATCGACGGTGCGCACCAGGCCGTCGATCATCGCCAGCGCGCGGCGCGCACTGCCGTTCGGCGTGCCCGGCTCCTTCGGCCGCGCCCAGTCTTCGTTGATGCTCTGCGGCGGGGCGGCGAACAGCGGCTGCTCGTCGCCGAAGAAGCGGCTGTCGACGTAGATCGAGTAGAAGACCGCGTCGAGGCCGCCGTCCTTGGCGCGCGGCAGGTCGACGTGGCCGTCGTTCGCTCGCTGGCCCATGTCGAAGCCCTGGTCGAGCACGCGGGTGGTGGTGTCGATGTGGGTGTCGACGACGGTCGCTTCGTGGTGCAGGCGCCAGGCGCGTTGCCACAGCTCGGCCGCGTAGCCGGCGGGCGGCGGCGGGCACGGCGGGATCGGCGCCTGGGCGAAGGCGCCGGCGACGGGGAGCAGGGCGACGGCGAACGCGACGGCGAACTTCGACAGCGAGGGCGTCATGCGGCTGCCAGCTTACGGGCCCGCACCACATCGGGCTGCCGACCATTGCGCGCCGCGCCCGGTCCCGTATGCAGGGCGCCCCGAAACGCCACCGAGGAACCCATTCTTGCGCCTGTTCGCGATCAGTGACCTGCACCTGAGCTTCGGCGTCGACAAGCCGATGGACATCTTCGGGCCGCAGTGGGTCGGCCACGCCGAGCGCATGCAGAAGGCGTGGGACGCCATGGTCGGTCCGGACGACTGGGTGCTGGTCGGCGGCGACACCTCGTGGGGGCTCGACCTCGCCGAGGCGAAGCCCGACCTCGACTGGCTCGGCGCGCGGCCCGGGCAGAAGGTGCTGATCAAGGGCAACCACTGCACGTGGTGGCAGTCGCGCAGCAAGGTCGAGAAGGTGCTGCACCCGTCGATCCGCCTGCTGCAGAACGACGCCGTGCTGTTGCCCGACGACACCGTCGTCGTCGGCACGCGGCTGTGGGATCCGCCGGACGCGCCGTGGGCCGACGCGCAGTCGGCGACGGTGTTCGCGCGCGAGCTCGAACGCTTCAAGCTGTCGATCCTCGCCGGCCGCAAGCTCGGTGGCTGCGTGCCCGGCGGCAAGCGCACGCTGGCGCTGGTGCACTATCCGCCGCGCTACAGCGATGGCCGCGAGACCGGGGCGGTGCCGCTGCTGAAGGAGGCGTGCGCGCAGGTCTGCGTCTACGGCCACCTGCACGGCAAGGACCACAAGTACGGCTTCCAGGGTGTCGCCGACGGCATCCGCTACTACCTCGCCGCGGTCGACGCGATCGACTTCCAGCCGATCCCGATCGCGTTCCCGTGACCGGCGACTGGACGTGACCGGCGAAGGCGCGCGCTGAACTGGCGCCGCCGCGCCGGGGCGTGCATCCTGCCAGCATGCTGCGTGTGTGCGCCGTCGTGTCGTTCGTCCTGTTCGCCGCCTGCCAGTCGTCGAAGCCGGTGATGCCCGAAGGCGAAGGCCGCGGCGTGCTCGCCGCCGATGCGAAGCCGCCGGCCGGGGCGCCGACGTGGCCGCAGCCGGAATGGCGCGTCGGCGATCGCTTCGTGCTGCAGCGCGGCGACCTCGCGCGCGCGACGTTCGTCGTCGCCGGGCGCCTGCCCGATTGCTACGTGATCGACAGCGGCAGTGGGCCCGGCGGCATCTCGCTGCGCCGCGGGCTCGACCTGTCGAACCTCGGCGACTTCGCCGGCAACGGCGAGCCGTTCCACCTGCTGACGCCGGCCGACGTGCGCTACCACTGGCCGCTGTGGGTCGGCAAGCGTTGGAACTGCGAGTTCGTCGATCGTGCGCTCGGCGGCAACGCGATGCGCATGGAGGCGAGCTACGTGGTCGAAGCGCTCGACACGGTGGTCGTACCGGCGGGCACGTTCGAAGCGCTGCGCGTCGTGCGGCGCGTGCGCTACGTCGGGGCGGGCGAGCAGTACCTGACGCGCGCGCAGATCGTCTGGTACGCGCCGAGCGTCGGCAGCGAAGTGCGCCAGCTGATCGACGACACGCTGGTGGAGCTGGTGTCGTTCGAGAAGGCGCCGCCGGCCGCGAACGCACCGTCGGCCGGGAACGCGCCCGCTGCGCGCTGAAGCCGCGCGTTCAGCGGTTGTGGCGCGTCCAACCGGAACGCTCCATCCACAGGCTCTCCATGCGGCCGTCCGGCCACTCGACCGGCAGGTGCTCGAAGCCGGTGCCGGCGTTGTCCCACGCGTCGCCGAACCAGAACGCCCACGGATCGGTGATCAGCGTGTCGAGTGCCAGCGCGCACACCGTCGCCACCGGGATCACCGGCACGATCCACAGCACGCCGTTCCAGCGCGGGCTGTTGACGTACATCGCGTGGTCCCAGTCGTCGACCGAACGGCGCAGCTGGTGGGGGCCGGCGAAGCAGCCCGTCAGCGCGACCGCCAGCAGGGAGAACGAAGCGAGTGCACCGATGCGCATCGGGGCAGCTTAGGCGGTGCTGCGCGAGGCGCCCAGCGCGGGGTCAGAAGGCGAAGCGCAGCAGCCACGCCAGCCCCAGCACGGCACCCGCGGCGACGGCGCCGTGCCACGGTTCGTGGCGACCGAACCAGAAGCCGAGGGCTGCGGCGAAGACGACGATGCCGATGCGGCCGAGCTGCCACAGCGGGTCGTGCAGGCCGGGCACGTCGACGACGCGACCGCAGGTCGGGCACGCGATCAGCCCGCCGAGCTGGTCGCGCCGGGGCTCGAACGCGTGCCGGCAGTGGGGACAGGTGACCGGGTCGCGCACGGCCTCAGTTGCCCTGGCGGCCTTCGATCGCGGCGAGCAGCACGGCGGCCCCGAACACCAGCCGCGGGTCGACCGCGGCCCCGGCCGGCGTCGACACCTCGAGGCTGAAGACGAACGGGTTCCAGCGCTGCCGGAACGTCGCCTGCGCGCCGTTCGCGGTCTGCAGCTGGAAGCGCTGCGGCACCAGGTTGCTCAGCAGGCGGCGCAGCATCGCCATCGCCATGCTGTCCTCCTCGACCTTGCCGATCGGCGTGTCCCTGGCGTCGAGCATCTCCCAGCTGTCGCGCAGGATCGACTTCAGGCCGCGCCGGCGCATGGCGCCGACCTTCTGCTGCGTCTCGCTGTCGACGATGTCGTAGCAGGCGCTGAAGTCGACGATCTGCCGGGCGCGGATCAGCATCAGCTCCTGCGTCTGCTCCTCGTCGCGGTAGAGCCGGATGTCCTCGCGCAGCTTGAACGCCTTCTGCTTGCAGACGGCGACGATGGTGTCGCCGTCGTAGACGTGGAAGCTCGCGCCGAACAGCTTCAGGACCTTGCGGCGGAGACGGTACGAACTCAGTTCCCAGGGTTTGGCGCTCATGACTCGGCGGAGACCTTAGCCGGGCGCGGCCGCCATTGCGCCTTCACGAGTCGACGCGCGCGGCGACGCGGCGGCCGAGGCGCAGCTGCTTGCCGTCGAGGCCGACCTGCAGCACGTGCGCGGTGCCGAAGCGGTCGCGCATGACCAGCGTCCAGTGTTCCTCGCGGGCCGGCCCCGACACGATCCACGCTTCGTCGACGCGGCTGCCGTGCCTGGCGCCGGTGGCGAGCACGTCCGTCGGCACGTCGGCGACCGGCAGCGTGTGCGCCCGTTCGAGCACGGTGCCGTCCTGGGCCAGCAGCACCGAGCGGCGGTGCAGTGGTTGGGCGTAGGCCTTCTCGATGCGGAAACCGGTGCCGCGCGGGCCCCATTCGCGGCCGACGAACGCCAGCTCGCCGTCCGGGGCCGTGGCCTGCAGCGCCGTGCGCACCGCCGGCGGCAGCAGTTCGGCGCCGATCGGCGCGGCGGCGGCGACGATGCGGTCGCCGTCGAGCCACAGCCGCGTCTCGCTGTGCGGCGGCGCTTCCAAAAGCGCGTCCGCCAGCTGCTGGCCGCGATCGGGGCCGCCGGCGCAGGCGGCCAGGAACACGGGAACGAGCCGGGCGAGCAGGCCGGGCAGGGAAGGCGCGCGCATGGCAGGAGCTTTCCCGTCGACCGCGGGCGGCGCAAGGGCGGCGGAGCCTTGATCCGCGGGGGCCGCCGCCGAGACTGGGCGGCTTGCCATGATCCACCAAACGTTCGCGCAGATCGTCGACTCGCTCGCCGCCAAGACCCCGACGCCGGGTGGTGGTGCGGCCGCCGCGATGTCCGGCTGCATGGGCACCGCCCTGTTCCTGATGGTCGTCCGCTTCTCGCGCGGCAAGAAGGCCAACGTCGATCGCGAGGGCGACCTGCAGCAGGCGGAGACGCAGCTCGACGGCCACCTGAAGCGGCTCCTGCCGATGGCCGAGCGCGACTGCCGTTCGTTCGACCTGGTGTCGGCGGCCTATGGCATGCCGAAGGACACCGACCAGCAGAAGGCGCTGCGCGAGAAGGCCATCCAGGAAGCGATGGTCGGCGCCATGGTGGTGCCGGAGGAGACGCTGTGCATGGTGCGCGACGTGTTCGTCTGCATGCAGCAGGTCGCCAGCTGCGTCGGCAAGGCGATCGTCAGCGACCTCGCCGCCGGCGCCTCGCTGCTGCTGGCCGCGGCCGAAGGCGCCTACCTGAACGTGCGAATCAACGCCGCCTTCCTGACCAACCGCGAACTGGCCGACAAGACGCTCGAGCGCGCCAACGCCGTGCTCGCCGAAGCCCGCCGCCACCAGCAATCGATCGCCGTGTCCGTCGACAAGATGCTCGCATGACCACGTCCCGCCCGCCGCTCCTCCTGTGCGTGCTCGACGGCTTCGGCGAAGCCGCGCCCGGGCCCGGCAACGCCATCCACCTCGCTTCGCCGCGCACCTTGCTCGAGCTGCGGCAGAAGTGGCCGACGACCCTGCTGCAGGCCAGCGGCGAGGACGTCGGCCTGCCGTGCGGCCTGATGGGCAACAGCGAGGTCGGCCACCTGAACATCGGGGCCGGCCGCGTCGTCTACCAGGAGATCACCCGCATCGATCGCGAGATCCGCGAGGGCCGCTTCCAGCAGAACGCGGCGCTGCGCTCGGCGATCGACCACGCGCAGCGCGGCAAGGGCACGTTGCACCTGTTCGGCCTCGTCAGCGACGGCGGCGTGCACAGCAGCGACCAGCACCTGCTGGCCCTGCTGCGCATGGCCAAGGCCGCGGGCCTCGCCGGCGATCGCGTCGTGCTGCACGCGTTCCTCGACGGCCGCGACACGCCGCCGCGCTCGGCCCAGACCTACGTGCAGCGCGTGCTGCAGTGGATGGGCGAGACCGGCGTCGGCCGCATCGCCACGGTGATCGGCCGCTACTACGCGATGGACCGCGACAAGCGCTGGGAGCGCGTGCAGAAGGCCTACGACGCGCTGACGCTGGGCCGCGGCCACACCGCGGCGACGGCGACGGCGGCGGTCGAAGCGGCCTACGCGCGCAACGAGAGCGACGAGTTCGTGCTGCCGACCATCGTCGGCTCGCCGGATCACGGCCGCGTGCGCAGCGGCGACGCGGTGATCTTCTTCAACTACCGCACGGACCGCGCGCGCCAGCTGACCGACGCGTTCGTCGGCGCCGACTTCCAGGGCTTCGCGCGCACGACGGTGCCGACCGTGCACTACGTGACGATGACGCGCTACCGCGAGGACCTGCCGTGCCCGGTGGCGTTCCCGCCGCAGAGCCTCGACGGCATCTTCCCGCAGGTGATCAGCAAGGCCGGCATGCGCCAGCTGCGCATCGCCGAGACCGAGAAGTACGCGCACGTGACGTTCTTCTTCTCCGGCGGCGACGAGAAGGAGTATCCCGGCGAACGGCGCGTGCTGATCCCGAGCCCGAAGGTCGCGACCTACGACCTGCAGCCTGAGATGTCGGCGGTGCCGGTCACCGACGCGCTGCTGCAGGAACTCGCGTCCGGGCAGCGGCCCGACGTCACCATCCTGAACTTCGCCAACGCCGACATGGTCGGCCACAGCGGCCTGGTGCCGGCGGCGGTGAAGGCGGTGCAGACGATCGACCAGTGCCTGTCGCGCATCGTGCCGGCCTACCTCGCCCTCGGCGGCACCGTCGCCATCACCGCCGACCACGGCAACGTCGAGACGATGATCGACCCGGTGACCGGCGAGCCGCACACCGCGCACACCACCAACCCGGTGCCGCTGATGATCGCCGGCGAGTCGGTGAAGGGCCGCACGCTGAAGGGCGGCGGGCGCCTGTGCGACATCGCCACGACGCTGCTGCCGTTGCTCGGGCTGCCGAAGGCGTCCGGCATGGACGGCGTGGACCTGTTCGCATGAACGCGCGCGTCGTCGTGCTCGCGGCGGTGTTGGCGGCGGCGCTCGCGGCGCAGGATCCGCCGGCGCCGTCGAGCGCGCCCGCAGCGCCGGCCCCGGCACCGGTCGCCGACGTGCGCACGCGCATCGCGCCGCTGGTCGCCGCCGTCGACGCCGCCCGCATCGAGGCGACGGTGCGCACGCTGGTCGGCTTCGGCACGCGCCACACGTTGTCGCGCACCGACAGCGACACCGAGGGCATCGGCGCCGCGCGCCGCTGGCTGGTGGCGCAGTTCGAGGCGATCGCCGCGACCAGCAACGGCCGCATGGTCGTCACCCGCCAGGAGGCGACGGTGCCGTGCGCGCGGCCCGGCATGCCGACGCAGGTGCCGATCGTCAACGTGATCGCCACGTTGCGCGGCAGCAGCGACGCCGAACGCGTCTACGTCGTCGGCGGCCACTACGACTCGCGCAACGCGAGCGGCGAGGACAAGGAAGGGCCCGCGCCCGGCGCCGTCGACGACGCGTCCGGCACGGCGGTGGCGCTCGAGGCGTGCCGCGTGCTGGCTGCGACCACGTTCCCGGCGACGATCGTGTTCGTCGCCTACGACGCCGAGGAACACGGCCTGCTCGGCTCGTCCGCGCACGCTGCGGCGCTGGCTGCCAGCGGCGCGCGCGTCGACGGCATGCTCGGCTGCGACATCGTCGGCAACACGCTCGGCATGGACGGCGTGCGCCGCGACCGCCACGTGCGCTGCTTCAGCTACGCGCCGAGCGGCAACGACAGCCTCGGCCGCAGCCTCGCGCGCGCGGTGGCGCTGGCGGCGCGCACGCACGTGCCCGACTTCGGCGTGCAGCTGGTGCTGCGCGGCGATCGCTTCGGCCGCGGCGGCGACCACCGCTCGTTCTTCGAACAGGGCTTCCCGGCGGTGCGCCTCAGCGAGCCGCGCGAGGACTTCTCGCGCCAGCACCAGAACGTGTCGGAGCGCGACGGTGCGCCCTACGGCGACGTGCCCGCGTTCTGCGACTTCGCCTACACCGCGAACGTCGCCCGCGTCGTCGTCGCCACGCTGGCCGAGCTGGCGGTGGCGCCGCCGCCGCCGCGCGTGGTCGGCGCCCAGCTGCGCCGCGATCGCTACGACACCGAGATCGTCTACGAACTGCCGCCGAGCGCCGCCGGCTGCGAGTTCGTCTGGCGCTCGACCACCGACGCCGACTGGACGCACGTGGTCTCCGTCGCCGAGGCGAAGCCGCGGCCGACGCGCACCAACCGCAGCCTGGCGACGCTGCCGGGCGTGTGCCTCGACGACGTCGTCGTCGGCGTGCGTTCGCTCGGCCCCGACGGCAGCCGCAGCCGCGTCGTGACGCCGCCCGAACCGGATCGCTTCGAGCAGCGGCCGAAGGCGGCCGCCAACCCAGAACCGGCCGGCCAGGCCGAGCCGAAGCAGGAGCCTCGATGAACGCCAAGCCGCGCCGCCGCCCGTTCGCAGACGCCGTCGTCCTGCCGTTGCTGCTGGCCTTGGCCGCCTGCAACGCCGGCGACGGCAGCGACATCGGCCCGCGCTTCGCGCCGCTGCCGAACACCAGCAGTCGCGTCGTCGTGCTCGACGACCAGGGGCGCGGCGTCACCGGGGCGCGCGTCACGCTCGCCGACTCCGCGGCGTCCGCGTTGACCAGCCGCAACGGTCGGGCCGACCTGCTGACGGCGCTGCGAACGCGCGAGCGGGTGCGCGTGCAGGCCGACGACGCGGCGGCGACCGCCGGCGACCGGCTCGGTGGCTACACGGTGTCGCTCGCCTGCCCGGGCGTGGACGTACCGCAGGTGCTGTTCGTGCCCGATCTGCCCGATGCCGCGTCGGCGACGATCCCGACCGGCACCCAGACGGCGACGACCACGATCGCGACCGCCGGTGGCTCCAGCCTGCAGGTGGCGAACGGCAGCAGCGTCGGCACCGCCGACGCCGCGACGACGGTGACGCTGCGGCTCGGCGAACTGCAGCGCGCGCACCTGCCCGGCGAGTTGCCGACCGTCGCCGGCCAGGCGCTGCTGTTCTCGCGCGGGGTGATGGTGGTGCCGGCGACGGCGACGTTCGCGCCCGCGGTCACGCTCGAAGTTCCCGACGACCTGCAGCCGACCGGTGCCGTGTCGTTGTTCCGCCTCGATCCCGACACCGGGCTCTGGGCCGACACCGGACTCGCGGCGGCGCTGGCCGGTGGCCGCCTGGTCGCCAACGGCGTGGTCGCCGGCGGGCTCTACGCGTTCGCCACCGCGGTCGACGCCGCCACCGTGCGCGGCCGGATCGTCGCGACCGATGCGGCGCCGTTGCCCGACGTGCTGGTGCGCGTCGACCAGCGCACGACCACGAGCGATCGCGACGGCCGCTTCGCCGTGGACGGGGTCGCCGCGGTGCTCGGCGACGGCTCCGCCCGCTCGGCGGCGATCGAACTGTTCGCCGGCGGCTCCTGGCTGCCGGTGCGTCGCGCGACGACGGTGGCCCTGGCGCCCGGCGACGTCGATGCCGGGGATCTGGTGCTCGACACGCTGCGCGCCGCCAACGTCCGTGTGCAGCAGATCGTGCGCGGCCGCGGCGACGGCCTGCAGCCGCTGCGCCTGTCGTCGCAGAGTGGCGACGTCGCCGTCTGCCTGACCAGTGACGAGATCGGCCAGGGCATCGTCGAGGACCTGCCGAGCGGGTTCTTCGGCTTCCAGGCCGGGCGTCCGCTGAGTCGGGACGAACTGCTCTACGGGCAGGTCGTGTCGTTGTTCCAGGACGACCGTCGCTGGCTGGACGCCTCGCAGTTCCTGCAGCGCCGCGGCTGGATCGCGCCGGGGCGGCGCTCGCGCGCCTACGTGTGCGACGCGCTCGGCGGCGGCCCGATCCGCGATGCCTCGGTGGTCACCGGTCGTGTCCCGGGCCAGGGCCTGGTTGCCAAGACCGGCGACGGTGGTTCGGTGTTCATCGACCGCGATGCCGACGGGCGCGCGACCGCGAGCCATCGCCACGTGCGCGACGGCCGCACGATCGTGCACGCGCTCTCGATCGAGGATCCGTTCGGCGACCACCTCGAGCTGACCTTGCAGCGCACGCTGCGCACGCCGGTCGCGGCGTTCGATCGCCACGGCCTCGTCCAGGGCTCGTTGACCGGCGTCGACGGCACGCGCGAACACTCGCTGCGCGCCACGCGCCGCATCGACCTGCAGGAATGGTGGTCGGAACGGATCGACGGCGAGCAGGCGGCGGCGCGGCTGCCGATCGACGTCGATCCCGCGATCACGCACGGTGCGTTCGTCGCCGGCGTGCCGACCGCGGGTGGTCATCTGGCGGCGATCGAGTTCACCTCGTCGGGCGGCGTGCGCACGCTGCAGAAGGTCGGTCTGCTGCAGGACGTCGTGCCCGTCGAAGGCGAACGCATCGCGCGCGACCTGCCGCTCGATCTGCCGGCGACCACGGCGTTCGACGTCGTCGGCGCCTTGTCCGGCCTCGCGCCCGAGATCGTGGTCGCCGACCTGCGCGCCGACCTGGCGCTGCTGCAGCCGTCGGGGCGGGTCGTCGACGTGGCCCGCGACCTGGCGCCGACCAGTGCGCTCGGCGACGACCTGCGCGTCACGTTGCCGGCCCTCACCGGCGACCTGGCGACTTCGCGGTGGCTCGCGTTGGTGCGCAGCTCCAGCAGCAGCGGTGGCGTGACGTCGTCGCACGCGACGCTGCTCGAGCTGCCCGCCACCGGCGGCAGCACGCGGTTGCCGTCGTTCCCGACGCTGTCGTCGCCGGCTCCGGGCGCCACCGTGGCGGCGAGTGGCTTCACGGTGACCTACGCGGTGCCGGCGAATACGCGCTACACGACGATCGAGCTGCGCAGCGAGAACGGCGGGGAGACCCTGCTCTGGCAGGTGCTGCTGCCGCCGACGACGTCGACGTTCGCGTTCGTCACGCTGCCGCTCGACGTGCCGACGCCCCTGCTCGCCGGTCGCACCTACACGCTGACGCTCTCGGCGTTCTTCGGCGACGGGTTGTTGGCGACGTCGGTGAGTCCGTACGACGATCTGTCGACCTACCCGCAGTCGGTCGGCTCGGCTGCGCTCGGCATCCGCCAGGTGGCGCGGCGGGCGATCACGATCACGGCCAACTGAATGCGCGGGAACCGCACGCTGCTGCTGATCGCGTGCGTGGTGTGGCCGCTCGTGTCCTGCCGCACACGGCAGCGCGAGGTGCCGTTCGAACAACAGCTGCAGGCGGTGGCGCTGGCGCTGCGCGAAGGTCGGCTCGAAGGGGCCACCGAACTGCTCGCGGCTGCGCGGGCGCGGCACGGCAACCAGGCGGCGGTGGCGACGTGGAGTTCGGTGTTGGCCGAGCTCTCGTGGCGCGACGACGACGCGGTGCGCGAGATGCAGGCGGCCGTGCGCGCGGCGGTCGCCGCCGGTGCCTCGGCGGCGGAGGTCGCGGAGTTGCGTGGCCGCCTCGGCGACCTGCTGTTCCAGGCGGGGCGGTGGGGCGAAGCGTGGGCGGCGCTGACGGTTGCCGACGTCGCGGTGTCGCCGCAGCGGGCCGCGTTCGCGACCGTCGCCGCCGAGTTGCCGAGCGTGCGCCAGCCGCGTGGCCCGCTGTTGACCGAGCAGCCGCTGCTGCCGGGCGACACCCCCGAGTTCGTCTGTGGCGCCGGCGGCCGTCAGCGACCGTTCGCGATCGACACCGGAACGTCGATGACGACGCTGGGGCGCTCGTTCGCCGAGGAACTGGCCGTGGCGCATCGTGTCGCCGCCGGCGAAGCGCTCGACAGCGGCGGGCGCAAGCTGCCGATCGAGGTCGGCGTGCTGCCGCAGTTCGAGATCGGCGACGTCGACATGGGCGCGACGCCGGTCCTCGTCGTCGACGACGCGGCGCTGCGCCTGCGCGACCTGTTCGGCGGCGCCGAGCGCGTGCCGCGCGGCGTGCTCGGGCTCGACCTGCTGGCGGCGATGCGGCTGTCGATCGATCCGGAGCGCGCCAGCGTCACGCTCGAACTGCCGCGCGGTCTGCCGGCGGACCAGTCGGTGCAGTGCGTGCGCGTCGACGGCCGTTGCCTCGCACCGGTGACGATCGAAGGCGTGCGCTTCTGGTTCGTGCTCGACACCGGCGCCAGCCACTCGAGCCTCAGCGACGCCGGCCTCGCGCGCCTGCAGGACGGCGACGCGCGCGCGGTGCCGACCTACCGCCGCGTGCGAACCGTCGGCGGCGGCACGGTGGCCGTGCGCGAAGTGCGCGGTCTGGTGCTGCGCTGCAGTGAGGCGCGATTCGCCGGTGTGACGCTGCCGGTGGTGCCGCGTGGCCAGGGCGGCATGTTCCCGGTGCACGGCGTGCTCGGCATCGACCTGCTCGGCCGCTGTCGCCTGACGCTGGATCGCGGCCGGGCGCGCCTGATCGCGCCGTCGTGAACGAACGCCGCCGCCGCCTTCACGCGGGCCGTGGCCCGGCGCTACAACCGGGCGGATGGAGGACCTCGCCTCGCTGCTCGCTGCGCTCGACGTGGGCGTCGCCGACGTCGTGTTCGACGCCTTGGCCGGCGATCGTGTGCGCCCGTGCAACACCGCGATGCGCACCGTGCTGCGCGCGCTGGCGACGCCTCCCGGCGACGAGGTGCCGTTCGCGAGCCTCGGCCTCTCTGGCGAGGAGTGCGCGCGGCTCGACCGCGGCGACGCCGTGGTCGTCGCGCGCGGCGCGAACGTCTGGTCGCTGCGTCGCCGCGGCCGCTGGCTGCTCGCCGGCGACATCACGGCCCAGCGGCACGCCGAGAGCCTGGTGCTGGCCGGTGCGCGCGCCGGCGCCCTGGCGCGCGTCGCCGGCACGTTCGTGCACGACCTCAACAACCACCTGAACCTCGGGCTCGCCCTGTTCGGCCAGTTGCGCACGATGACGCCGGACGAGTCGGAGCGGCAGCTGTGCGATGCGTTGGCCGGTGGTGCGCAACTCGCCGCGCAGCTGGCGCGCACGCTCGCGCGGCTGCTGCAGCGCGACGCAGGTGGCTGCGAGGTGGTCGCCGCCGGTCCCGCGATGGACGAGGCGCTGGCGTCGATCGCGAAGCTGTGCGCGCAGCGCGAGATCGCCGTGACCAGCCGCATCGACGGCGCCGTGCGCGTGCGCACGAGCTCCGCCGAGCTGACCGGTCTCTACGTGCAGCTGCTGCTGGCCCTGGCCGAACTGCGACCGCAGCGCCTGCAGGTGGTGCTCGATCAGGCACTGCTGCCGATCGCCGGCGGGCGGCCGCGGCCGTGCGCCCGCACCGTGGCGACGATGCACGGGCTCGCGGCACAGGCGCGCCGAGCCTTGTCGGCGGCCGCGCTGTCGCCGCAGGGAACGTTGCGCGATCTGGTGGCCGCCGGCCATCACGGCCAGGCGCTGCCGCAGGTGGTGCTCCTCACGTTCCGGCTCGGCGGCGAGTTCCGCGTCGACGTCGTCGGCGACGCGCTCGCGATCACCTGCTCGCTGCCGGCGGTGGCGACTTCTTGAGTGCGGCCAGGTCGGTCGCCGCGGCGAGGCCGTGCTGCAGCGCGCGCTGGCGCGCCGCGTCGAACTCGTGGCCGCCGAAGCGCACGTCCTGGTAGGCCGTGAACGCCGCCGCGATCGCGGGTTCGAGCACCTCCGCGCTGCGCAGCGTGCGGGCGAACGCTTCGAGCGTCTGGCCGCGATGGCGCGGATGCCCGGCCGCGGCGAGCTGCTTCAACAGCTGTGCGAGCAGCCGGCGCGCCCGCCGGATCGGCGAGGCCAGCGCCTGCGCCGGGGCGTCGGCGCGGCCGCGGCGCAGCGGTCGCAGCGCCAACGCCAGCGCCAGCACCAGCACGATCGCCGGCACGTACGGGCGCGACAGTTGCTCGCGCAGGTCGTCGAGCCAGGCCTGCATGGTCGAGCGCTCCGTCGGCGTCGCTTCGGGTTCGCTGTCGTCGCGCGCCGGCATCGGGTTGCCGCGTTCGCTCGGCGGCGTCGGGTCGAAGACGACGTAGCCGAGTCCGTCGAACGGCACCTCGACCCACGCGTGCGCGTGCTGCGAGCCGTAGACGCGCACGCCGATCTCCTGGTCGGACGGCTGGCCGCCGTGCAGGCCGACGCCGAGCCGGCACGGCACGCCGCGCAGGCGCAGCAGCAGCGCCGCCGCCGAGGCGAAGTGCATGCAGTAGCCGCGGTGCTCGCCGTCGGCGAACAGGAAGTTCTCGACCTCGTAGGCGAACGGCCCGGACGGTTCGGTCAGGCGGTCGTAGCGGCAGTGGCGCGCGAGCCCGGCGGCGATCGCCTCCATCGCCGCGAACGGATCCTCGGGCACGTTCCACTCGGCGAGCAGGCGCTCCCAGCGTTCGCGTTCGAGGGCGCGCGGCAACGTCAGCAGGCCGAGCTCGCGCGCGTCGTAGGCGACGGGGGCACTGCGGCCGAGCACCGGCAGCGGTTGGCAGCGCAGTTCGTACGGCTCGGGGCTGGTGGCTTCGGTCGGTCGCAGCCACAGGCGGTTCGGATCGATCGCCAGTCCGTCGAGGCCGTGCACCGACAGCGTGTGCGGCGTCACGAACACGAAGTTGCGGCCGCCGGCGAAGCGTTCGATCAGGAAGCGCGTCGTCGGCAGCCCCGGCTGCGGTTCGCGCAGCTCGACGTCGCCGCCGGCCAGCTGCGGCAGCAGTTCGACGCTGCCGTGCTGCCACTTGTCCATGCCCGGACGCGCGAAGAAGCCGGAGCGCAGGTAGAGATCGGGCGGCACGTTGGCGCCGTCGAGGTCGCGCACGCGCGCGAGCAGTTCGCCGCCGAGGCCGGCGAGCGCGCCGCCGCCGTCGAGCACGAAGCTGTCGTCGAGCCCCGGCGAACGGCGCGCCGCCGTGACGTCGGGCTTCGCCCTGCTCGTGGCGAAGCTGGCCGGCGACGGCAGCCAGCCGAGCGTGCGGTCGACGGCGAGCGCGGCGCACAGGCCGCCGAGCAGCATCGAGCCGAGCGCGGCCAGCGCGCCGTCGCGCAGCGGCACGCGCGCGCGCGCCGTGGCGACGGCGCCGGCGCTGCGCACGGTCAGGTGGCTCTGCGCGCGCAACGCGCAGCATGCGGCGATCGCCCAGGCGGCGATCCACGGCAGTTGCTGGCCGGCCAGGATCGCGCCGACCAGCAGCATGCAGAACGACAGGAACAACGCGAGCGAGCGGTCGGCGTCGTTGCCGCGCGCGGTGGCGAAGCCGAGCGGCGGCAGGATCGTGCACGCCAGCGCCGCCGGCTGCGTCACCGGCCCTTCCAGTTGCAGCGCCAGCGCACAGGTCGAGACCTGCAGCACGATCGCCAGCAGCGTGCGCCACCACGGCGAACGCGCGAGGCCGGGCAGCAGCCCGAGCACGACGCCGGGCAGCAGGAACGCGCAGCGCCAGATCGCCGGCACCATGGTCGCCGGCAGGGCGGCGATGGCGATCGCCGCGCAGGCGGCGGTGGTCAGCCACGCGAGGCGCACGGCCAGCGGCGGCGTGTGGTGGACTCCGTTCATTCGAAGTCGCCTCCGACCAGCGTGACCTCGCCCGGCATCGCCGCGAACTCGGGGGCCGCCAGGTACGAGCCGGCGGGGATCCAGTAGCAGTGTTCGAGGTGGCGCAGCGCGTCGAACTGCGCCGCCGGCACCGGCCGGTGCGGCGTCGGCCCCGCTTCGGCCAGCAGCGTCAGCAGTTCGAGTTCCTGCGCGGGTCCGCGCACCAGCAGGTCGGCGTGCTCCTCGGCGAGCACCAGCACGCGGGCGGCGGCGCCGTGCTGGCGCAGCGTGTGCAGCAGCGACGCGCAGGCGCCGAGGCTCCATTCGAAACGGCGCAGGCCCTGGTTCAGCGGACGGCGCGGCGGCCGGCGCAGGTCGAGCACGATGCCGACCAGCTGCGGCACGCGGCCCTGGGTCACGCGGCGCACCAGCGTGCCGAGCGCAGCGCTGCGCAGTGCATGCACGAGCCGCGCGTCCTCCTCGGGCAGGTGTTCGCGCAGCGAGTGGAACTCGGGGCCCGGCAGCTGCGAACGGTCCTGCGGCGCCTGTTCGTGTGCCGCGATCGCGCGCACCAGCTCGGCGCGCAGCGGCACGCGCGCCGGCTCGGTCACCAGGTCGGCGGCGATGCGCACCGCGGCGCGCGTGCGCAGCAGGCCGAGCGGCCACTGCGACACCAGTTCGAACGCGCGCTCGAGCTGGTGGCTGCGCTGGTGGCTGCGCTGTCGCACCTCGACGCGCACCGGTTCGCCCGGCGGCAGGCTCGGCAGCAGTGCCGGTGCTTCGAGGCGCATCGTGCGCGGTTCGCGCAGCAGCACTTCGTGCAGCGGGCGCCGGCCGTGGTGCACCAGCGTCAGCGTCTCGGTGAACGGCGCGCCGGCGACGCAGCGCCGCGCTTGCACGCGCACCTCGGTCGCATGCAGGCGGCGCTGGCGCAGCACCAGGTCGACCAGCAGCGGGGCCGCGAGCAGGGCCGCGGCGAGGCGCGCGTTCGGGTCGTCGCCGAGCCACGCCGCACCGGCGGCCAACGCGGCGAGCCACGCCACGACGCGGCCGCGGGTGGTCAGTTCGAGCGTCGTGGTCTGCGGCTCCGTCGGCATCGCGGCGCACTCAGTCGGGCATCGGGGTCGCGGCCAGCACTTCGTGCAGCAGCGCGTCGGCGTGCGCACCGCTGCGCGTGGTGATGCGGTGCGCCCAGGTCGGCAGCAGCAGCGAACGCACGTCGTCGGGCACCACGTAGTCGCGGCCGTGCACGAACGCGCGCGCGCGGCAGGCGCGGTGCAGCGCCTGGGCGCCGCGCGTGCTGACGCCCTGCACGGCGTCGGTCGACGAGCGCGTGGCGCCGGCGAGCGCCACCATGAACGCGACCAGTTCGCGATCGCAGCGCACGGCGTCGACCCCGGCGCGCGCCGCCATCAGGTGCTCGCGGCTCGCCACCGGCCGCAGGTCCTCGGCGAGGCGATGGCCGTCCTCGCGCGCGACGACGTCGATCTCGTGCTCGGCGTCGAGGTAGCCGATGTGCAGGCACAGCAGGAAGCGGTCGAGCTGGTTCTCCGGCAGCGGATAGGTGCCTGCCGACGTCGACGGGTTCTGCGTCGCGATCACGAAGAACGGATCCGGCAGCGGGTGCGACGTGCGATCGACGGTGACGCGCCGTTCGGCCATGCACTCGAGCAGCGCCGACTGCGTGCGCGGCGGCGTGCGGTTCAGTTCGTCGGCCAGCAGCACCGACGTGAAAACCGGGCCTTGCCGGAACGTCAGTTCGCCGGTCTTCGGCTGGTAGACCTGCGCACCGACGATGTCGGTCGGCAGCAGGTCGGCCGTGCACTGGATGCGCTGGAACGGCAGGTCGAGCGCTTTCGCCAGGCTCTTCGCCAGCAGCGTCTTGCCGACGCCGGGCTGGTCCTCGATCAACACGTGGCCGCCGGCGAACAAGGCGATCAAGGCGAGCTCGATCGCTTCCTCCTTGCCGCGCAGGCTCTGGCCGATGGCGTCGAGAAGCAGGCTGGCGAGTGGGGTCATCCGTTCGGCGCGTGGGACGGCGCGCATGCTACCTCGGGGGTGCTCGGGATGGACTGCGGGGTGGCGGCAGCAACGGAACCCGGGGGCGGGCGGTTCAGCGGCCGCTCCAGCCTTCCCTCGCGCCCCAGGGCCCGGCTACCTTCGGCCGCGTGAGCAAGCAAGTCGTCGCATCGTTCCAAGCCAAGGGGCACCTGATCGACTCGGGGCTGCTGTCGGACGCGCTCGAGGCCGTGCAGGCCGCCGGTGCCTCCTACCGGGTCGTGCGCCTCGACATCGGCAAGCAGCGCCACGACGAGAGCCAGCTCGAGCTCGAGGTGCAGGCGCCGAACAAGAAGGTGTTCGACCGCGTGCGCGCCGACCTGATGTCGCTCGGCCTCAGCGAGACCGAGACGCAGGACGCGACGTTCGCGGAGGTCGACATCGAGGGCACCGCGCCGGAGGGCTTCTACTCGACGACCAACCTGGCGACCGAGGTGCGCGTCGGCGGCCAGTGGCTGCCGGTCCACAACCAGCGCATGGACGCGACCGTGGTCGACGACAACGGCACGCTGCGCTGCGTCAAGCTGCGCGACCTGAAGAAGGGCCAGAAGCTGGTCGTCGGCTTCTCCGGCGTGCGCGTCACGCCGTTCACCACGCGCAAGCTGCAGGAGGGCAAGTTCGGCTTCATGCAGGGCGGCGTCAGCAGCGAGCGTCGGCTCGAGGCCCAGGTCGAGGACGTCGTGCGCGAGTGGAAGCGTGTGCGCGCCGAGGGCAAGAAGGTCATCGTCGTCGCCGGCCCGGTCGTCGTGCACGTCGGTGCCGCGCCGACGCTCGCGGCGATCCTGAAGGCGGGCCTGATCGACGGCCTGCTGAGCGGCAACGCGCTCGCCGTGCACGACATCGAGGTCGCGCTCTACGGCACCAGCCTCGGCGTCGAGCTGCAGCACGGCCGCCCGGCGGTGCACGGCCACATGCACCACATGCGCGCGATCAACACGATCCGCCGCTGCGGCAGCATCCCGAACGCGGTGCAGAAGAAGGTGCTGAAGAACGGCGTCATGCACGCCGCGGTGCAGGCGAAGGTGCCGTTCTGCCTCGCCGGCTCGATCCGCGACGACGGCCCGCTGCCGGACACCGTCATGGACCTGATCGAGGCGCAGGCGGGTTACGCGAAGATCCTCGAGAACGCGGGCCTCGTGGTCATCCTGAGCTCGATGCTGCACGGCATCGGCACCGGCAACATGATCGCCGCCGACGTGCTGACCGTCTGCGTCGACATCCACCCGGCGGTCGTCAGCAAGCTCGCCGACCGCGGCTCGGCGCAGAGCCAGGGCATCGTCACCGACGTCGGCGCGTTCCTCAGCGTGCTGGCGCAGCAGCTCGGCGTCACGGTCAAGGGCTGATCGGCGGCGCTGGTGGTCGTGGGCGCGCGCGGCGTGCCACGAGTCAACCGCGGCAGAGCGCGACCACGAGCGCGAGCCAGTACAGCCAGAGCGGGAACACGAGCCAGCTCGGCTTCCGGCGCCACCACCGGTCCACGATCGTGTGGAAGCAGGCGGCGGCGGAGATCAGGTGCGACAGCGCCAGGATGCTGAGGCATCCGAGTGCGAACGTCCGGTCGTCGACTTGCCCCCACAGACCAAGGGCTGCGGCCGTGACGCAGGCGAAGGCCACGGCGCCGGGGCCGAACATCAGGCCGACCAGCGCCGCCTGCCGCGACGTTCGATCCCGCGGCTTGCCCCACAACGTCAGGTCGCTGGCGACGGCCGCACGCTCGGCAGTGGGTTGCATCGGCGTCGAGTCTGCGGTTCCAGGTTCGTGGCTCTCCATACAGGTACGAAGGGCGGCACTTTCGTACCTCCATCCAGGTACGAACGCCATCGAGGTGCCCAAGGCCTTGCAGGTCGGTCGGTTGCTGCGGTCGTTTCGGACCGCCTCGAATGCTGCCCAGTCCGCGATCCCGCTCCGGCTGCGCCCCGCCGCGCGCCGATAGGGCCGATGCCATGGGATCCCTGCTGTCGGTCGCCCTCTCGTCGCTGCTCGTCGCCGCTGTCGTCGCGCAGGATCCGGCGCCAACGGCAGAGTCGAGTCCGGCGACCACCAACCCGACCCCAGCGCGCAAGCAGCCGAAGCTGCCGCCGCGCGAGGTCGTGCTGTGCGGTGCGCGCGACGGCGCCCCGCCCGGCGAGTTCGGCCTCGGCGACGGCGGTGTCGCCCTCGAGCGCGGCGAGCTCGTCTTCACCGAACACGGCGTGCGCACGCCGGGCGGCGTCGACGTCGAGGTCCGTTCGGTCGGCGTCAAGCTGACGTTCCCGTCGGGGCGCGAGCTGCTGGTCGCACCCGACGGCCACGTGCACCTGCGCACCGGCGAGATCGGCGGTCCGTTCGCTGGCGGCGTCGAACTGCGCCTCGCCGACGGCGCGTTGGTGCGCATCGTGCTCGTGCCCGGCGCCGACCTGCGCCTGCGCGACGTCGTGGTCGTGCACGGCGAACGCGCGCTGCAGCCGTGGCGTCGTGGAGCGCCCGCGACGAACACGCCGCGGCCCGGCGGCTGGCCGTCGGTGCACGTGTCGTGCTGCGGCGACGGTGGCGATCTCTACCGCACCATCGCACTCGGTTCGCTGCTCGTGCTCGACCGCGTGCTGGTGCCGCAGTCGCGCGAAGAGGTGGCGCCGAAGGAACGTCTGGTCGTGCTGACGCAGCCGCTGCTCGAGTCGCTGACGCGCATGCCGCGCCAGCACCGCGAACCCGACGCGCCGGTGCGGCAGGCGGTCGCGGCGGTGACGGCGGTCGCCGACAAGGGGGGGATCATCTTCCCTGCCGGCGCGGCGCTGCGCCGCGTCGAACGCGAGCAGCTGCGCTGGCGGCTCGAGGCTGGGTTCGAACTGCAGCTCGACCTCGACGGTCCGATGGCCCCGCGCCTGCAGCTGTTCACCGGCCGCGCGCCGGTGGCGATGGTCGAATGGACGCTGCGCGGCGACGGCGCGGCGTTCCTCGCCAACCCGCGCGAAGACCAGGTCGGCAAGCGCTGGCACGGCAACGGCACGCGCCTCGGCCGCGTGGTGACGGACCTGCAGGCCAACGACGATCTGTTCGAGCGGCCCTATGCGCTGAAGGTGATCGAGCGCTTCGCGCACTGAGCGGGGCGTTGGCGATCGCCTGCGCTCGCGGGTGGTCACCGGCCGATAGCGCGGCATGCGCCTGCTCGTCGCCCTCGCCGCGTTCGTGATCCTGCTCGTCGCCGGCGTCGTCGGCTTCGTGGTGCACAAGGAATCGCAGCGCACGCGCACGGCCGGTCGCGCGTCGAACGGCGCCCCGGCGGTTCCCGTGACCCTGGAGCCGGTGGCGACGCTGACCGTCGGCGACGCCATCGACGTCGACGCCAGCGTGCCGAAGCAGGGCTACGTGATCGTCGCCTTCGGCGCGGTCTTTTGAGGCGCGTGCGCCCAACTCGAGCCTCAGTTGGAGGCTCTGACCAGGAAGCGTCCGGACGTGCGCCTGCGCCGCATCGACATCGAGTCGTGGGATTCGCCGGTGGCGAAGCTCTACCGCGTGCGCAGCCTGCCGCTCCTGTGGCTGTATCGCGACGGCGAGGTGGTCGCGCGCGGCACCCGCGACGTCGTCGACGAACTGAACGCGCTGCGCTGATCGCGGGCTGCGCGCGCCGCGGAGCCGGCTACTTGCCCTTCGTGCCGACCGCTTCCTTGGCGCGCGACGAACGGTGCTCCTTCAGCGCCGCCTCGACCGCCGCGTCCTTCTTGTCCATGCGCTGCAAGGCGTCGAACGCGGTTTGCGTGTTGGTCGCGCCGAGGGCCAGCAGCAGCGCCGCACGATCCTCGGTCTTGGCGGCGCCGCGCAGGCGTTCGCCGAGCTTCGCCGCCGACTGCTCGCCGTGCAGCGCGCGGCCGATGCGGCCGACGGTGCGCGCGTACTCCGGGTCGGTGACCTGGCCGAGCGACACGATCAGCGCGTCGAACACGCCGTCGAGCTTCTGCTCGGCGCACAGTTCGGCCAGCGCCGTCTTGTAGGCGACGTCCTCGACCTCGCCGGTCGCGCGTGCCAGCAGGGTGTTCCACTGCAGGCCGACGAGCTTGCTGCGCAGGTCGCCGCGCTCGGTCAGGTACTTCGTCGCCTCGAGGCGCAGCGTCGGATCGGGCTGCAGCGCCATCGTCGCCAAGGCGCTCGCCGTGTCGGTCGGCGACGCGCCGCTCTCGCTGGCGGCGAGCAGCTGGGCGAAGCGCACGGCCGGGTCGTTCTGCGGTTCGGCGCCGACCAGCGGGTTGCTGCCGGGCCACGCGACCATCTTGAAGTAGGGGCCCGACGCGCTGGGCAGGTTCAGGCGCGCCGCGATCGCGCTGGCGTCCTGCAGGCAGTAGAGCCGCGACTGCCGCAGCATCGGCCGCTGGTGCAAGCCGAGCTTCGGCCAGTCGAGCACGGTGATCGCGGTGTTGCCGGCGGCACCGCGCACGTCGAGCACCACCTGCAGGCGGTGCAGCGTCAGGTTCTCGTCGTGTTCGGTCTTGCCGATCTGGCGGCCGACGACGACGGCGTCGGCGTCGACGATGCCGCGGCGCAGTTCCTGGCCGCAGGCCAGCGCGGAGAACGCCACCAGGGCGGACAGCAGGGGAAGGGTTCGCATGTCAGTTGCCGTAGGTTGCCTGCTCGCGCAGGTAGGCGAGGTTGAGCGTGTTGAAGCCCGTCGACGCACCGAGCGCGGTGGAGTAACCGAGCGAGGGGCTCATGATGTTGGTCGAGCCGGCGGGGAACAGCGCGGTGTTGCGGATGTGGCCGTCGCTGGAGCCGGGGAAGTTGGTCGTGTCGTTGCCGTAGAGGCCGATCGGCATCGCCCCGTTCTGCACGAGGCCCATCGAGTGGCCGCACTCGTGCGCGGTGACGACCGCGGTGAAGCGCGCGAAGTCCTCGATCGCGACGTCGATGTCGGCGGCGCGCGCGTCGTTCAGCGTGTCGGCGAGGCGCTGTCCGTCCTGCGGATCGTTGCCGATCGCGACGCCGCCGAGCGCTGGCGCGAAATCGCCGAAGGTCTGGCGGAAGCGCGTCGTCGACGGCGGCTCGAAGCCCGACCGGACGATCGTGAACAGGAAGACGCCGAGGCGGAGGCCGTTGAAGTCGGTCTTGGTGTCGTCGTTCTGCGTCGTGTTGTTCGGATCGAAGATGGCGACGCCGAGCTGGCCGGCCGTCGTCGGCGCGCCGGCGATGGCGATCTGCGAGTAGCCGAGCGCGTTGTAGGCGACGCTCGACGACGTGCCGAACGAACCGCTCGGCTGGGTCAGCGTGAACGTGACATTGGCGCCGACGTAGAACTCCTCGAGGGCGTCCAGCAGTTCGTCCTTGAAGCGGGCGGTGGCGACCTGGTTGCTGTTCAGGCCGCCCTGCACGTTGGGGATCGGCGAAGCGCTGGTCAGGCCGAGGATGCGCAGCAGCTCGTCGAAGTCGGCGGTGCCGTTGGCGCCGCCGGAGGTGCTGACCAAGGCGCCGCCGGTCAGCAGGCCCGTCGTGTAGCCCTCGACGTCGCGCGAGAAGTCGAGATACCAGACCTGCGAGGCGTTGGTCGTCGTCTCGAACGGACGGCGAGCGTCGTTGAACGGCAGCACCGTCGCGGCGAACGTCGCCGGCGTCGAGCCGAGGCCCGACACGTCGGTGACGAGGCACGACAGCGTGATCGCGCCGCTCGGGAAGCTGACGGTGCTCGGCACCCGGAAACTGGCCGCGCTGCTGGTCGCCGACACCTGCGTCAGGAACGGCACCAGGTTGGTGCCCGGCGTCTGCGAGCCGCTGCTCGTGGACACCGTGACACTGGCGGAGATGCGGATCGAGCCGGTGTCGACGGCGGTGTTGTCGCTGTAGGCGAGGTCGACCGTCCAGCCGTTCGCCGGCACCTGCAGCGTGCCGCCGGCAGGCCCGGTGCCGTTCAGCGCGTCGTCGACGCCGGCGATGGTGACGTTCGAGATCGAAGGCGCGCTGCCGTCGCTGGTGCCGATGACGACGGCGGTGCCGCCGTTGCCCAGCTGGCCGGTGGCGTCGCGCACGCAGTCGTTGTCGGGCCCGAGTGCCACGGTCGTGGTGTTCGGGGTGAACGACACGCCGCTGCCGAGCGTGATCGACACGGTGTTGCTGCTGGCGAGCGTCGGTGCCTGGGTCACGGTCCCGAGCGAAGCGCCGCCGGACAGCACGAGATCGGCGTCGGTCAGCAGCGTGCCGCCGACCAGTGCCACCGTTTCGCTGAAGGTCAGCAGCAGGGTGTCGCCGGCGGTGGGGCTGCCGCTGCCGACGAAGGCGGCGGTGACGATCGTCGGTCTGGCGTTGTTGGCGCCACTGCCGCTGCCGCCGCCGCAGGCGGTCAGCAGGGCCAAGAAGGCGATCGCGCCGGGAAATCGCTGCGGCGAGGTGGGGTTCGTTCCGATCATGACGGCATGTCGAAGTGGGCGTTGTTCGCGGCGCATCGGTACGTCCGTGCCGGCGCCGCCGTGCCTCGGACGATCGGTCCCGACGGGCGACCGTTGGTTCGTCCGTGGCGCATCGCTACGCCAGCGGCCGTGCAAGCGGCTCGTCGCATTCGGCAGGCACGTCCGCAGCCGTGGTGGCCACGCCCGCTGGGCGTCGCCTGCCTCGGCTTCGCGTGCCTCGCGGCCCTGCAGCCTGTAGTTCCGATGCGAGCGCATGTTGCCGGCCGCTCATCGGCACCGCCATCGCCTCGCCTCGAGCGCCCTGCAGCGGAATTCCCGGTGGCATCGGTCGCCGGCGCTCCGGCCCTGTGCCTGTGGCATGCCGGGGCGGCCAAGGCGCCGTTCACCTGGGTTCTGCTGGACGTCGAGTTCCGCGAGCTGGCGCGGCACGAAGGGCTCGCTGCGACCGAGCTGCCGCTGCCGCCCGAGGTGCGCGACCTGTTCGAGCCGGGCGAGACCTACCACTGGTACGTGATCGGTGAAGGACCGACCGGCCCCCTCGCCGGCGTGCACGAAACGATCGAGATCCGCTGATCCGGAATCCCCGTTGGTATCGCTCCGCCAGCGCCGAGCGATGCCGTAACTCAACTCCAGAAAAGGGGATACCGAAAAGGTTCGGGCGGGGGGAAGACCCCTCCCGCAAGCAACCGGGACACACAGCGGATGATGAAGCTCGCGGTCGGGGAAGTCGTACAGGGCTACCGGATCACTCGTTTCCTGGGACGCGGCGGCTTTGCCACCGTGTTCCTGGCGCAACACGAGCAGACGGGGAACAAGGTCGCTCTGAAGGTCGGTGGCGCATCGGGCGGGGGCCGCCAGGTGACGCGCCTGCTCGAAGTCACGTCGCGGCGCACGCCGGAGGGCATCAGCCCCGACGAGTTGCCGGCCGAGGCGGTGTTCTTCGAGTCCAACGGGGTCCGCATCGACCTGTTCGACGAACAGGAGGTGCAGAACCTGCTGCGGCGCGAGGGCGATCTGCTGGCCAACTGCCACCACGAGAACGTGGTGCAGCTGCTCGACCGGCTGACGGTCGACAACAACCCGGTGCTGGTGCTCGAGTACGTCCGCGGCAAGACGCTGCGCGAGAAGATCCGCAGCCTCGAGGGCATCCACCTCAACTGGTTCCTGGCGGTGGCGCGCGCGCTGCTGGCGCTGAAGCAGGCCGGCACGCTCGACTACCACGGCGACCTGAAGCCCGAAAACATCGTCGTCAAGCCGAGCGGCAAGGTCGTGCTGCTCGACCCGGCGATGCGCACGCCGGAGCACCGCGTGGTGACGACGACGCCGCACTACAACCCGCTGCTGCTGACCGACAGCAAGGCGGACGTGATGGCGATCGGCATCATGATCTACGAGATCCTGACCGGCACGCTGCCGTTCGACGAGGTGCCGTGGGAGTTCGCCGGCCGGCAGAGCGGTGGCGAGACGCAGCGCCTGTCGCTGAGCTACTTCTTCAGCTACAGCCCGCCGCACGCGCTCAACCCGAAGACGCCGGAAGAGCTCGAGCGCATCGTCTACCGCTGCATCACGGTGCCGGGCTACGGCCTCGAAGAACTGAAGACCGACCTCGAGTCGTTCATCAGCAAGGCTTGAGCGGTCCGTCGTTCGTCGGCAGCGTCGCTGGGCGGTAGAGAGACGCGCGACGCGCCTCGCTGGCGAGGCCTGCGACGAAGCTGCCGGCGGTCGCCACGAGCGCGCCGAGGAACACGCCGAACTGGTAGGACGGATCGCCGATCGCCGAGGTCGTGGCGAAGGCGGCGAGGTGGATGGCTGCGCCGCTCAGCGCGGCTGCCAAGCGGCCGACTTCGAGCAAGCGCCAGGCTGCGCCGGCCACCAGGGTGGCCACCCCCGCGCGCCACAGCAGCGACGCCGTCCAGCCGGCCACGGCGCCGTTCGCCGCGGCGCCGAGGCCGAACGCGAGCGCCGCGGCGCCGACCGGCAGGGCCCACTCGCGCACGGCGAAGTCCGGCCATGCAGCCTTGGCGACCGGCGCCGGCGCGATGGCAACGGGCGGCGGCTTCGTCGGCGCCTCGGCCGTGGGGCGTGGCTTCGCCGCCGGCGATGCCTGCTTCGTCGTCGGCACGACGCGTTCCCGCCATTCGTCGGGGTCGTCGCGGAACACCGGGTCGTCGGCGAAGCGCGTCGGTTCGACCGCCTTCACCAGACTCTGTTCCTTGCGCGCGGCGCGCTCCTGCAGCTCGCGCAGCCGCCGTTCCGCGTAGTTCTCGATCGGCGCCGTCGCGAGCTTCTGCGCGATCTCCTTCAGCTTCGGGTCCTCGAACCCGGCGTCGTTCTTCCAGGTGCCCTTCGTCGACGCGGTCTCGATCGATTGGCGCAGTGCGTCGTCGTCGAATTCGTCGGTGATGTCGCCGGGCTTGCTCATCCCTCCGATGATCGGACGCGAGGCTGCCTCGGGTTGAGATGGCTTCGCCGGCTGTTGCGGAAGCCGGCAGCCGGCCTCCGAGGAGACGCCGCAGCGGGGCCGAGGGTGTCGTTCTCGCGGCGGATGGGCCCCGCGTTGCGGCGTCCGGGCAACGCGGATCCTGGTCGCCCAGCGGGCGAGAAGGATCAAATCACGAACGGCGTCTTGCCGCACTCCGGCGAGTAGTACTTGATGCGCATCGGGTTGACCTTGCCGGTGACCGGGTCGAACACGTTCACCTCGTCGAGGTCGCGCCCGTAGACGTGCAGCGAGATCGTCGGCTTGTTGCTGGTGTTGCCGATGCGATGGATCTCCTCGTAGGGCGGCAGCAGGTAGGCGACGCCGCCCTGGCTGACGTCGGTGCCGCGCGACATCTCGAGTTCGGCGAAGTCGGGGCGCTTGCCGTCGTCGAGCCGGTCGTAGCAGATCTCCTCGAGCGTGTTCTCGATCAGCCCCATGACGCCCCAGCAGGAGTGGTCGTGGATCGGCGTCATCTGGCCGGGCATCCACACCAGGGCCAGGACCACGAAGCGGTTGTTGGTGTCCCGGTGCAGCAGGTGGCGGGTGTAGCAGTCGGGGTTGCCGACGCGGAACCGTTCCTCCAGCCAGCGGTCCGAGGCGCACAGCTGCTTCGTCGCCAGCGAGATCTCCCGGATGATGACCTTGTTGGACGGGCGGCGCTCCAGCACCGACTCGATGGCGTGGACGTAGTCGCGCAGGCCGAACACCGGGGTCGAAGCTGTGGACATCGCGGTCATGGTCGGGAAGATAGCACCCTCTGGGCCAGTCCCAGGGAACTGCTCCTCCTGGCCCCGCCCGGGGTCACCACCCGTCGACGCCATGACGAAACTCCGCCTGCTACTGCCCTTGCTCCTGTTGAGCGCCTGCGCCACCCGGAACGTGATCGAACGCAGTCGCCAGTACGCGCGGCTCGGCGACTACATGCACGCTTACCAGGTGCTGGAGGACGAGCGGGCGAGCCAGGCGGCCGACGGTGGCTCGGTCGACGAGGATCTCGCAGCCGCCCATGGCAAGGCGAAGAAGGAGTACCTGCGCGATCTGGCGCGGCGCGCGATCTTCCAGGAGCGCATGGAGGCCGCCCTGCAGGCGTTGGACGAGCTCGCGGCTCTGGACCCGAACTACCCCGAGCTGCAGAGCCTGCGCGACCGGGCCAACCACAAGCTGGCGATCCGGGCGGTCAACCGCGCAGAAGAGCAGTTGCTGCGCAAGGAGTTCCTGCAGGCGATGGCCAGCTACGGCGAGGCGCTGCGCATCGAGCCGGGTCTGGAGAGCGCCGCCTCGGGGGTCGCCAAGGTCAAGAAGGAGATCGACCTGATGACCACGCGCGCGCAGCAACAGTTCCTCGAGGCCGTGCGCAAGCTGCCGGAGTTCCGCTACGTCGAGGTCCACTACCACAGCTCCAACGCCATCCAGAACGCGCCGGAGCGCGAGGATGCGCGCAACGTCCGCAGCAAGGCGATGCGCAAGACCGCCGAGCGCGAGATGGAGGTGGGCGTGGAGTGCGAGAAGAAGGGCACCTACGGTGCGGCGCTGCTGCACTACCGCGAGGCGCAGAAGCTCGACCCGGAGACCCCGGGCGTCGAAGCGAAGATCGTGCGCATGGAACGCGAGATCGCCGCGTCCGTGCTGGTCGACAAGGCCCAGGTCAGCGTGCGCGCGTCGCGCTTCGAGGAGGCCCGCCAGCTGCTCGGTGAGGCGTTCGACAAGTCGGAGCTGTCGCGCGGCCAGGTCAGCGAGCTGATGATGCAGGTGCGCCAGCTCGAGGGGGCGCAGCGCTACCAGGCGGCGCGCGACCTCGAAGTGCTGGGCCGCAAGGCCGACGCGCTGGCCGCCTACGAGGCGCTGGCCAAGGACTGGGCCGAGGGCTTCTCCGACGAAGCCGCCCGCATCGCCGGGCTGCGCGTCGACATCGACGGCGCGACCACCGAGTGGGCCGCGGCCGAGGCGGCGGAGGCCGCTGGCGAGCTGGAGAAGGCGCTCGAGCACTACCGCGCTTCCGAGACCTACTACGCCGGCTGGAAGGACGGCAAGGCGCGCATCCAGCGCCTGCAGGACGCGATCGCCAAGAAGGCCGCCGAGGCCGCCGGCGGTGCCGGTTCGCAGCCGCCGCAGCAGCCCGAGTGAGCGGGCGCGATCGGCGCCTGCCGGCGGCCGCTGCGCACCGGATCGCCGAACGGGCATGATCCGCGCCGTGCACGCCCTGTCCCTGGCCAGCCGCTTCCTGGTCACCCTGGTGGTGTCCGCGGCCCTGCCGCTGCTGAGCTACGGCTGGTTCAGCGTGCGCAGCATGCGCGAGCAGATCGACGAACAGGTCGTTCGCGTGTTCCTGCCGCAGCTCGCCGCCGACCACGCCGACAAGATCGAGGCGCACCTGCAGGCGACCGACCAGGCCTGCGCGGTCGTGCGCGAGATCGCGCGCCGGGCGCTCGACGGCGCCGACGAACTCGAGGCGTTCGGCGAACAGGTCGAACTCGTCCCCGACCTGCTCGACAACCACCTCGACCTGCTGCTGCTCGCCGATGCCGAGGGCCGCGTCGCCTACTGGCGCGACGGCCTGCGACTCGACCCCAGCACGCACGCGCGCCGCGCCGCCCTGATCCCCGACAGCGTCGCCGAGGCGCCGTGGTTCCAGGCGGTGCAGGCGCAGCGCGGCCGGCACTTCCTGCCGTGGGGTCGTTCGCCGTTGCTGCACCGCGGCCAGGAGTTGCGGTCGATGGACCCCGCGAGCCACCATCTCGGCCTGGCCCTCGACGTGCCGCGGCCGGAAGGGCCACCCGGCGTGCTGTTCGCGTTGCTGCGCTGGACCGAGGTGCAGGCCGTGCTCGACGAAGCGCGGCGGGTGCTGGTCGGGCGCGCGTCGTTGCCGGGCGCGGAGGTGTTCCTGCTCGGGCGCGACGGCACCGTGCTCGCGCACACCGATCGCGCGCGCTACGGCCTGCCGCTCTCGCCGCCGCCGCTCGCCGGGCAGCTGACGCAGGCCGCGGCGATGGGGCGCACGGCGTTCGTCGACGAACGCGGCCGCGCCTTCCGCTGCGGTTTCGCGCCGTGCGGCCGCGCCAGCGCCCGCGACTTCGTCGTCGGTGTCGCCGTGCCCGAGCACGAACTGTTCGCCGCCAGCGACGCGTTCGAACGCGTGCTGCTGATCGCGATCGTCGTCACCGTGCTGGTGCTGCTGGTGTGGTCGCTGCTGGCCTCGCGCACGATCACGGCGCCGGTGCAGGCGCTGGTGGCGGCCGCGCGCCGCATCGCCGGCGGCGACCTCGCCGTCGCCGTGCCGCCGCGCGGCGGGCCCGAACTCGGCGAGCTCGCGGGCGCGTTCAACCAGATGGCGACCGAACTGGCGCGTGGCCGCCAGCGCCTCGCCGCAGCCGAACGCGACCAGGCGTGGGCCGAGATGGCGCGCCAGGTCGCGCACGAGGTGAAGAACCCGCTGCAGCCGATGCGCATGGCGGCGCAGCTGCTGCAGCGCGCGCGCAGCGAGAAGGACCCGCGCGCCGACCTCGTGGCCGAGCGGTTGGCGAAGACCGTGCTCGAGCAGACCGAGGCGCTCGATCGCATCGCCAGCGACTTCCGCGCGTTCGCCGGCATCGCGCCGGCGCAGATGACCGTGGTCGCCGTCGACGCGTGGCTCGCCGAGGTCTGCCAGCAGTGCGCGGGCCTGTTCGCCGGCAAGCCGGTCGACGTCGCACTTCTGGCAGGCGCGCCCGATGCGCGCATCGCCGTCGACCCGAAGTCGCTGGCGCGCGTGTTCGTCAACCTGGTGCAGAACGCGCACGAAGCGGCGCCGGCCGGCGTCAAGGTGCGCGTGCGTTCGGCGGTGGTCGACCAGCGCGCCGTGGTGACCGTCGTCGACGACGGGCCGGGCATCCCGACCAACGTGCTCGGCCGCCTGTTCGAGCCGTACTTCACCACCAAGTCGTCGGGCACCGGCCTCGGCCTCGCGATCTGCCGCCGCTTGGTCGAGGCGCACGGCGGCACGATCCAGCTCCGCCACAGCGGGGCCGGCGAGACGGTGTTCGAACTGGCGCTGCCGCTGGCCGCGGCCCGCTGAGTCGGCGCGGGTGGCAGCGCGTCAGCGCACGAGCTGCTCGAGGCCAGCGCTGGCGGCGAAGTCCGACTGCGTGCTCGCGTCGAGCTGCGCGAACTGCCACCAGAGCCGCGAGTTGCCGAGCGTCGGCGTGTTCGGGATCACGAGCGGCACCGCGGCCTGGCCACTGGCGTCGAGCAGCAGCGGCAGCGTGACGTTCAGGCTCTGCAGCACGGTCAGGCCGTTCCACACGAAGTTCGCCTGGCTGTAGCCGAGGGCGAGCAGGCCGATGCCGTTGTTGCTGCCACCGAGCTGCAGCGTGATCGTCTGGCCGAGGCGGGAGCAGCCGCTGCCGGTGATCGTCGGCGTCACCACGCCCGGGCTCGCGGTGCCGTAGGCGGTGAACGTGCCGCAGGCGGTGCCGAGGCGCAGGATCAGCGGCTGCGCGCCACTCTGCAGGAACACGATGTCGCCGGTCAGCGGGTCGACGGCGCCGCCGCCCGGACTGCTGGCACCGCCGATCACGACCTGCCGCGTGCTGGGGATCGGGTTGCCGATCGCGTCGCACTGGTAGGCGACGATCAGGCCAGAGCTCCATTCGCAGACGAGCAGCTGGCCGCCGAGCAGCGGCATGTTGGCCGGCGCGTAGACGAGGCCTTCGATGCCGCCGCCGATCGACACGCTGGAGGTCGCGGTGCCGAGCGCGAACGTGCCGTTGCCGTCGGGGGTGTAGGGCAGGTCGTAGACGGCGCTGACGCTGTAGCTGCCGACCTTGAGGCGGCCAGCGCCCGGCAGACCGGCGGGCACGAATGTGCACGAACCGACGGTGCCGGCGACGCCGAGCGGCGTCAGGTCGTCGACGCGGTTCGGCGTCGTGCTGCCGAACACGTGCTGGCTCATGCGATTGGGCCCGTACCAGGTGGTGAACAGCACGTCGTTCGGGCCGAACACAGCACCGCCGTCGGTGCCGCCGACGCTGGCGGCGGGGATCGCCGCCGTGGTGCCGGTGATGTTGCCGAGCGCGTCGCGCAGCAGCGGCACGACGTAGAGGATCGTCGACGGCCACGGCGACACCAGCAGCAGGTTCGGGTTGCCCGGCACGAAGGCCGTTCCGCCGTAGTTGTTGAGGCCGGAGATCGACGGCAGCTCGACGGCCTGGAAGGTGCCGTTGAAGGCCGTGGTTACGGCCTGGGCGGCGAGGGATGCGGTGAACGACAACGGGATCAGGAAGCGGTGCAGCATGGCGATGGGATGCAGGACGCCAGCTACAGCGGAATGGCCGTCGAAGGCGCACAGCCCGAGCCCGATTTCCTCCTTCAGGGCGAAGTTGCCTGGTCCGGGCCGCCGATCGCCTGGCGCCAGCGGTTCGGCCGCCGTGCTGCCGGTGGCAGCGTGCGGTCGAGCCGCCAGAAGCCCTTCGCCAGCGTGCCGGCCGGGCGCCGCGCCAGCTCGGCGGCGGGCCGTTCGCAGTCCCGTGTGATCCACGCGACGTCGTCGTGCAGAAGGCCGTAGGCCCGCGTCGCCAGCACGTCGATGCGCGTCGTCAGCGCACGGCGCTCGTCGTCGGCCGTCGCCGGACCCGCCGCCGGCGCCCAGCCTTCGCGTTGCGCGAACGTCCACAGCGGCGCGTGCTGTGGCAGCAGCGCGCACAGCCGCAGCGCCGACGCGGCGAGCTCATCGGCGAGGTGCTGGTGCGGCGGCAGCACGCAGTCGGCGAGCACGAAGCGGTTCAGGTTGGTGCCGGCGAGGCGCTGGCGCAGCGCCCAGTCGAACGCCAGCGACGACAGCAGGGCGGTGGCGGCGGCGAGTTCGCGCAGCGGACGCGCATGGGGCCGCCGCTGCGGCAGCGGCGTCAGCACACCCAGCGAGTTGCCGCACGGCGCGTCTGGTGCGAGGCACGCGAACATCGAGCGTTCGTTGCTGGCGTTGCCGAGGGCGCGATGCACGACGCGGAACGGCGCACGCTGCGTCGCTGCGGCTCGCCACGCGGCGGCCTCGACGAGGTAGGCCGGCCGCTGCTGCCGCGCATCGTCCGGCTCTCGCCACTGCGTGCGATGGCCGGTGCCGCCGGCGTGCGCGCCGACGTTCGGGTGCAGGTCGCCGACCATCGCGCCCTGCAGCAGCGGCAGCAGCTCGGGTGCGTTCGCGCATCGCCACACACCGTCGTCGCCGGCGACATAGCCGCGCCGTTCCGCGTCGTCGCGCCGCACGAACCGAGCGCGATCGCTGGTCATGTTGAAGTCGCCCTGGCGCCACGCGAACAGGCCGCGCGCGCCGACCAGCGGTGTGCCGTTGCGCTGCATGCGCAGCAGCAGTTCGAGGTCGCGCGGGTCGTCGGCTTCGACGAACGCTCCCGAGCCCGGGCTCAGCGCGCGCAGGGCTTCGCGCGGCACCGCCGTGTGCGGCGGCGTCGCCGCGCGCCAGTCGGCGAGCTCGGTGCGGCCGAAGGCGACGCGCACCTGCGCGGTCGGGCCACCGCGTCGTGCGACGATCGCGCCGAAGCGGTAGCGGCCGTCGATCGCGAACACCTTCTTCCGGTTCTCGAAGCCGAACAACCACTGCCAGTCGCAGTCGTCGAGCAGCAGGGCCCGCAGCGGTTCCGCGTCGCGGTCGAACCACAAGCTCGCCGGCACGATCAGTCCGAGGGCGCCGCCGGGCCGCAGCAGCGCGTGCGCGCGTTCGACGAACAGGCGGTAGGTGTAGAGCTTGCCGCGGCCCTGGCGGCGGAAGCGCGGGCGCAGCTCGGCGATGCGCGCGGCACTGTCGCGGGTCGCCTGCAGCGTCTCCCACGGCGGGTTGGTCAGCACCGCGTCGAAGCTGCCGTCGGCGAGATCGAGCAGGCCGTCGCCGGCGTGGATGCGCGTGGCCACGTCGCGGGGATCGCCGACGCAGCCGGCTTCTTCCCACAGCGCGAGCGCCGCCAGCGTCGCTGCCGTGCTGTCGACGTCGACGCCGTGCAGGCTCGCCAGCGCTGCCGCCGGCGACGAGCCACGCGCGCGCAACGCACGGAACGCAGCACGCAGGAACGTGCCGCCGCCGACGGCTGGATCGACGAGGCGCAGTGGCCGTGCACCAGTGACCGCCTCGTCGAGCAGCGCCAGCGTGCGATCCGCGGTCGGCTCGGCCAGCGCGAGCGGCGTGAACCACGCCCCGTGCTGCTTGCGGTGCGCGTTCGCGAGCCGCGCCGGGTAGTGCTCGGCCAGCGCCACGAACGACGCCGGCAGCGCCGTCGTCGCCGCGATCGCGGGCTCCGGCTCCTCGGCCTGCACCGGCAGCAGGGCCTCAGCCAGACGTTCGCCGAGGCGCGCCGCGAGCTCCCGCCGGACCTCCGCGCGCAGGCGCGACCAGGCGTCGTCGGGGCGAGGAACGGGTGCGGCCACCCGCGCAGCGAAGCACGCCGCCTCGGCGAAAACCAGCCGCGTCGCCGGCCGCTCGCCGCGGTCGCGTTCGGCTGCCACACGCGCCGGCGGCTCCGGATGACCCGGGGCCCATGAAGCTCGTCGCGCTCTCCGTGCTGCTGTCGACCGCGTTCGCCGCGGCCCAGAATCCCGACTCCCAGGTTCGTGAACTCGATGCCAACGGCACGGCTGCCCGCGTGCCCGTTGCCGATTGGCGGGTGCCCGTGCACGGCCGCGACGGCGAGCCCGAGTACGGCCTGTGGGCCGCCGGCCAGGGCTACAAGGCGAGCTTCCACGACGGCATGACGTTCGTGCCGTACCTCGGGCGCGAGTATCCGCACAACCAGCCGTTCGCCTGGCGCACGACGTCGGTGCGCGTCGGCGAACAGGAACTGCTGGTCGCGGGCAAGGCGCCGCGCCTGCAGCACGAGGCCTACCACGTCGCCTACGACCACGGTGCGGTCGTCGAGACCTACGACGTGCTGAACCACGGCCTCGAACAGCGCTTCGTGCTCGCCAATCGCCCGCAAGCGAACGGCGCGCTTCGCATCCAGGGGGCGCTGACCACGATGCTGTGGAGCCCGGCGGTCGAGAACGTGCACCAGGAGCTCGTCTTCCGCGACGCCAGTGGCCGCGCGATCCTCGGCTACGGTGCCGCGATCGCGATCGACGCCGACGGCGATCGCTTCGCGATGACGACGACGCAGGCGAACGGCATCGTCACGCTGACGCTGGCCGCCGCCGACGTCGCTCGCGCCGACTTCCCGCTGGTGGTCGATCCGCTGCTGGCGACGCAGGGTGCGTTCTCGGCCGCGCCGGGCTGGACGCCGGGCGAGATCGAAGTCGCGCACGACGGCACGAGCAACGTGGCCGCCATCCTGTGCGCCTACACCCGGGAGACCTCGGCGACGGACTCCGACGTCTTCGTTCGTTCGGGCCCGTCCACCGGCCAGCTGAACCACTCCGTGTTCTCCGACATCAACACGAACACCTCGTCGGACCATGCCCGTTGCGCCTACGTGGCGGGTTCGAGCAAGTGGGCCGTGGTCTACGAGAACCTGGTGGTCGCCTCGCAGCAGATGCAGATCCGCGGCGTCGTGCTGCCCGCCAACCCGATGGCGCAAGTGACGATCTCGATCCCACACCTGGTGGTGCCCGGCACGCACGAATGGCGGCCCGAGGTCGGCGGCGTGCTGCTCGGCGGCACCGGCAACCGGGCGCTGGTCGTGTGCCAGCGCGAGGCCTCGACCACGCAGTTCGCCAACACCGCGAACAGCACGGTGTGGGGCATGTTCTTCGACACCTCGACCACGAACGGCACCTGGAGCGCCGACTTCCTGATCCAGGGCAACGCCACCGACGACACCGAGCGGCCCAGCCTGAACCGCGCGAGCGAAGGCGGCAGCGGCTACTCGTGGCTCGTCGTCTGCCAGGCGTTCACCAACAACGCCGGCAACGACGACTGGGACCTGTTCGGCCGCCTCGTGAACCAGGCCGGTGCCGTCAGCGCGCAGGCGTGGATCAGCAGCCTCGGCACGACGCACAAGCTCGGCGCTCAGGTCACCGGCTGTTTCGGCCGCTACGCCGTGCTGTTCAGCACCGCGAACACGTCGATCGGCAAGAACCTCGACGTCGTCGGCACCGAGCTGCGCCTCGAGCGCCTCGACTGGCCGCACGGGCAGGCGAGCCAGAGTGCGAGCGGCGACTTCCCGGTGCTGACGGTCGACACGCGCGCGGTCCGCACGCTCGAGCCGACCGGCATCGCCCACGACCACACGAGCCGCAGCCACTGGATGCCCGCGTGGCGCAACAGCTCGACCTCTCCCGCCATCTACGCGACGCGCGTCGGCTACAGCGGCCAGCCGCTGCAGAGCCCGGACCTCGTGCAGGGCACCGGCTTCACCTCGCCCGGCAAGGCGACCGTGTTGTTCTCCTCGAACGTCGGCGAAACGACGGTCCTCTGGCCGCAGGAGGACGCGGGCTTCTACACGATCTGGCGCCGCCGCTTCGACCAGCCGTCGCCGTCCGCTCCTTCGGTCGTGGCTGGCACCTGCAACAACCTGACGCTGAGCTGGACCGGCCCGTCGTCGGTGACGGCCGTCAACCAGCGCATCGGCAGCGCGTTCTGCGGCCCGCGGGTGCAGGGTGCCGGCGTCAACGACCTGCACCTGATGCTGCTGGCGATCGGCACTGCGAACGTGCCGGTCGCGCACCCGCTGCTCGGCAACGGCTGCACGCTGCTGGTGCCGTTCACCGGCCCTGAATACATCGCCAGCCTGCCGGCGTTGGTCGGCAACGATGCGCAGTGGACGCTGCCGCTGCCGGAGGCGCTGTCGCCGGTGACGCTCCACTTCCAGGATTGGGTGCTGCAGGCCAACAACGGCCTGTTCTGGGGCACCGGCCGCCTCACGGTGCCGCTGACGCGCTGAGCGTCCGCCGCTGGCGCCGCGGCGAGCGGGCGCGCCGCGCGGCCGGTCCGTAGACTGCCGCCGTGACGCCTTCCGACGCCTCGCCTCCCGATCCCAACGCGTCGCCGTCGCTCGCCGCCCGCCTGCGCGAGCGCTTCGGCCAGGACCTCGACCCGCGCGTCGACCTCGCTTCCGGCCCGCGCGCGCCCGCCTCGACGCCGGCGCGGCCGACGACGAAGCCGCCGTCGAGTGCCGGCGGCACCGGCGAAGTGTTGCACCGCCTCGGCGAACGCGCCGGCGCCTCGTCGCGGTACCGCATCGACGGCGAGATCGCGCGCGGCGGCATGGGCGCGATCCTCGAGGTGTTCGACGAGGACCTGCGCCGCAAGCTGGCGATGAAGGTCATCCTCGAGCGCAGCGTGCCCGGCGCCACCGACGGCTCGACGCGCGTCGAGCCGACGACGTTGGCGCGCTTCCTCGAAGAAGCGCAGGTCACCGGCCAGCTCGACCATCCCGGCATCGTGCCGGTGCACGAGCTCGGCCTCGACGGCAACGGCCGCGTCTACTTCACCATGCGCCTCGTGCACGGGCGCGACCTCGAGTCGATCTTCGACCTCGTCGCGCGCACGGCCGAAGGCTGGACGATGGCGCGCGCGCTCGGCGTGCTGCTGAAGGTCTGCGAAGCGACCGCCTACGCGCACGAGAAGGGCGTCGTGCACCGCGACCTGAAGCCGGCCAACGTCATGGTCGGCCGCTTCGGCGAGGTCTATGTGATGGACTGGGGCCTCGCGCGCGTGCGCGGGCGCAGCGAGCCGGTGCGCACGAAGGGCTCGGTGGTCGCGCGCGACGGCGCTGCCGCGGCGGAGCCAGCGCCGGCGGCCGAGCCGGTGGCCACCGACCGCAAGGACGCCGCGACCAGCACGATCGGCAGCGGGCTGCACACGATGGACGGCGACGTGCTCGGCACGCCGAGCTACATGTCGCCCGAACAGGCGCGCGGCGAGACCGAGAGCCTCGACGCGCGCACCGACGTCTACGCGGTCGGCGCGATGCTCTACCGGTTGCTCGCCGGGCGTTCGCCCTACGCCGAGCCGGGCGAACGCGCCAACGCCGCCACCTTGTGGCGCCGCGTGCTCGCGGGTCCGCCGACGCCGCTCGCGACGTTGGCACCCGACGCGCCTGCCGAGCTGGTCGCCATCTGCGACAAGGCGATGGCCCGCGATGTCGAAGCGCGCTACCCGGACATGCTGGCGCTCGGCGACGAGCTGCGCGCGTTCCTCGAAGGCCGCGTCGTGCAGGCGTTCGCCACCGGGGCGTGGGCGACGGCGAAGAAGTGGATGCAGCGCAACCGCGCGCTCGCCGCGTCGCTGGCCACCGCGGTGGCCGGGCTCGCGATCGGCCTCGTCGCCAGCCTGCTGTTCGCGCAGCAGGCCCGCGACAGCGCGCGCCTCGCCGAGGCACGTCAGGCCGATGCCGTCGCCAGCGCCCAGCTCGCCGAGCAGCGGCGCGGGGAAGCGGCCGCGAGTGCGGCGCTGGCCGAGCAGCGCCGCGTCGAAGCGACGGCCAACGCCGAACTCGCCGAACGGCGCCGCGGCGAAGCCGAGCGCAGTGCGGCACTCGCCGAAGAACGGCGCCAGCAGGCCGTCGCCAGCGAAGCGCTGGCCGAGAAGCGGCGCGGCGAAGCCGAGGCGAGCGCCGCGCTTGCGCGGCAGCAGGCGCGCATCGCCGAGACGGTGACGTCGTTCCTCAACGACGACCTGCTGTCGGCGCTGGCGCCCGAGCACGAGGGCCGCGACGTCACCGTCAAGCAGGTGCTCGACATGGCCTCCGTGCGCCTGGCGCTGCAGTTCGAAGACGAGCCGGAGATCGAGGCGGCGCTGCGTTCGACGATCGGCACCAGCTACCAGCGCCTCGGCGAACTGGCCAAGGCCGGCGCCATGCTGGAACGTTCGCTCGCCCTGCGTGAGCAGCAGGCCGGTCTGCGCGGCGAGCCGGTGCTGCAGTCGCTGCGCAGCGTCGCGTCGTTGCAGGCGGACCGCGGTGAGTACGCCGCTGCCATCCTGAGCTACGAGAAGGCCCTCGCCATCGCCGAGGCCGAGCTCGGCCCGGAGCACCGGGGCACGCTGTCGACGCGTTCGGACCTGGCCATGGTGCTGTCGCGCGCCGGGGAACTCGAGCGCGCGCGGGCGCTGCTCGAGCCGACCCTGGTCGTGCAGCGGCGCGTGTTCGGCGAAACCCACGCCGACACGCTGACGGCGCGGAACAACCTCGCTCTGATCGACATGCGCCAGGGGCGCCTGCGCGAGGCGGCGGCAGGCTTCGAGGAGGTGCTGCGCCTGCGGCGCGAGGTCGACGGCGACGAGCATCCGGAGACGGTGCTGGTGATGAGCAACCTGGCGCTGACGCTGTCGGATCTCGGTCAGCTCGACGCCGCCGAGGAGCTCGGCCGCGAGATCCTCGCCGTGCGCCGCAAGCTGCACGGCGACGATCATCCACTGGTCGCCAACGCGCTCGGCAACCTCGGCACGTTCCTGCATCGCCGCGGCCGCACCACGGAGGCGCAGCCGCTGTTCCGCGAGTCCCTGGCGATCCTGCAGGGGCACCTCGACGCCGACGCGCCGCAGGTGTTGCAGGCGAAGCACAACCTGGCGGCGAGCCTCGACGCACCGGCCGACTTCGACGCGGCGGTGGCGATGCTGCGCGAGGTGGTCGAGGGGCGGCGTCGCGTGCTCGGCGCCGGCCACGTCGACACGCTCGAGTCGATCAACAGCCTGGCGGCGCGCTACTACACCGCCAGCCGGGCGGCCGAGGCGGAGCCGCTGTACCGCGAGGCGATGCTCGGCTTCGAGCAGGCGCGCGGGCCGGACCATCCGCGCACGATCGCGCTGAAGGAGAACCTCAGCGGCGCCCTGCTGTCGCTCGGGCAGCACGAAGCCAGCGAGACGATGACGCGCGAGGTGCTGGCGGCGCGCCGGCGCGTGCTCGGCGATCGCCATCCGGACGTGGCGCGCACGCTGCTGAACCTGTCGGTGGTGCAGAGCACCCGCGGTGATCTCGACGGCGCCCGCGCGACGATCGACGACGCGTTGGCGCGCACCCGCGAAGCGTTCGGCGACCGGCACCTGCAGGTGGCGCAGTGCCTGCGTTCGCGCGGCGACGTGCAGCGCAAGGCGAAGGCGTGGCAGGCGGCGATCGACGACTACCGCGCGGCGCTGGCGCTGCGCCGGCAGCTGCGCCCCGACGACGGCGACGCGGTGTTCCTGCTCTACCACGTGGCGTTCTGCCAGGCGAACGACGGTCGTCACGCCGAGGCCGAGAAGGGCTACGCCGAGGCGGCCGCCGTCGGCGAGAAGGTCTACGGCCCCGACCGTTCGCAGACGCGCAGTGCGATGCGGCAGCGCGTGCGTTCGCTGACGGCGCTGGCCCGGCACGACGAGGCGGAGAAGCTGGCGCTCGACCTGCTCGCGCGTGCGACGCGCGACCGCGGCGACGGCAGCGAGGCGGTGCAGCTGTCGCGGGCGGCGTTGGTCGAGGTCTACGAAGCGTGGGGGCGCCCGGAGGAAGCCGCGAAGTGGAAGTGAAGGCGCCGCTGCTCGAGCGCGCTACAGCGGCTGGCTGCCTAGAGTGACTGCGCCGGGAAGCCCGCGTTCTGCAGCGTCGCCAGGATCTGTTCGACGTGCACCTTGCCGCGTGTCTCCATGACGACGTCGAGTTCCGCCTGGCGCGGCGGCAGGCCAGTGAACAGGCGCTGGTGCTCGATGTCGATGATGTCGGCGCCGGACGCGCCGATCATCTGCGTCACGCGCGCGAGCACGCCGGGCACGTCGTGGATGGCGATGCGCAGCTTGGCGATCTTGCCGTCGCGCTTGAGGCCGCGCAGCAGCACCGTCGCCAGCATGCGGCGGTCGATGTTGCCGCCGCAGAGGACGACGCCGACGTTGCGGCCGCGCAGCAGGTGCGCGTGCCGGGTGACCGCGGCGAAGCCGGCGGCGCCGGCCCCTTCGGCGACGACCTTCTGCTGGGCCGCCAGCACCTGCACGGCGGTCTCGACGTCGACTTCGTCGACCAGCAGGATGTCGTCGACGAGCTGCTTCAGGATCTCGGCGGTGACGACGCCGGGCGTCTTCACCGCGATGCCGTCGGCCAGCGTGTGCGTGTGCATCGCCGGCACCGGTTCGCCGCGGATCGCGGCGCGCATCGACGGGCACATCGCCGTCTGCACGCCGTAGACGCGGCAGTTCGGGTTCACGTGCTTGGCCCACAGCGCCATGCCGGCGCACAGGCCGCCGCCGCCGACGGGGATCACCAGCGTGTCGATCGCCGGCTGGTCGGCGAGCATCTCGATCGCCGCCGTGCCCTGGCCGGCGACGATCAGCGGGTCGTCGTACGGGTGCACGAACGCGTAGTTGCGTTGCGCCGCCAGTTCCTTCGCGTGCACGGTCGACTCGGCCACCGACTCGCCGCGCAGCACGACCTCGGCGCCGAGGCCTTCGGTGCGCTCGATCTTCGAGAACGGCGTCGTCAGCGGCATCACGATCGTCGCCTTCAGGCCCAGGCGTCGGGCGTGGTAGGCGACGCCTTGCGCGTGGTTGCCGGCGGAGGCGGCGGCGACGCCGGCGGGCGGGTTCGCCGACTGCGCCAGGCGCTGCAGCTTCAGGCAGCTGCCGCGGTCCTTGAACGAGCCGGTGAACTGCATCGTCTCGAGCTTCAGCCACAGCCGCAGGCCGAGCATCTCGCCGAGGCGCGGCGCCTCGATCGTCGGCGTGTGCTGGATGTGGCTCTTGATCGCGGCGTGGGCCTGCTGGACGTCGTGGGCGGTGACCTGCATTGCGGGGCGGCAGCGTAGCGAGCGCGCTGGCGCGTTGCTGCAGGGGCCCGCCGTCCGCATCATGCGGCCATGCTCGAACTGGCCTGGGGCCTCGTGGTGCTCGTCAATCTGGTCGCCGTTCCCGTCTACGGCTGGGACAAGTGGCGCGCCGGGCGGCAAGGCCGGCGCGTGCCCGAACGCACGCTGCTGTGGTTCCTGTTCGCCACCGGCTGGGTCGGCTGCTGGATCGCGATGTCGCTGTTCCGGCACAAGACCGCGAAGGCGTCGTTCCGCCGCTGGGCGATCCTGTGGACGATCGTCAATCCGTTCTGGCTGCTGGTCTGGCTGTCGCTGCGCTGAGCCTGGGTTCGCGGCTCACAGCATCAGGCGCACGCCGGCCTTGGCGCGGGCGCCGAGCATGCGGTCCTCCTGCTTGGCGCGGCGCATCACGATCTTGATCGAGGGGATCGCGTCGTCGGTGAACAGGATGAAGATCTGCTGGGCGAAGTCGACGCGCTTCACCAGGTGGAAGCCGTACTGCGTCTCGACCGGCTCGAGGCTCACCTGCCCGTCGAGCAGTTCCCACGCGCGGCGGCACAGCACGGCCGGCATGCGGTCGTCGTAGCGGTGCAGCGCACCGAGTCGCCCGCCTTCCGGCGCCGTCTTCTGGTCCTCGCTGTAGAGGCGCGCGATCTCCTCGAAGTTGCTGCCGTCCGGCTTCAGCCGCGCCTTGATCTGCGCCAGGCGTTCGTTGGCGCGGGCGATGCCCTCCTCGCGCAGCAGCAGGCCGGTGCCGGCGTCGCGGTGCTGCACCAGGATGTGTTCGATCGTCACCTGGCCGCCGAACGCGCGCGCATTGTCGTTGAAGAACTCCTGCAGCTGGCCGCGCGACCACTCGCCGGGCTCGAGGAAGTCGAGCATGCCCTGGATCTCGTTGGCGAGGCCATTGCGCAGCTGGTAGTCGGCGAGCAGCAGGTTGACGCGGCGCTGGCTCAGCTCGGTCGGGCGGCCCTGTTCCTTCAGGCTCTGCACGTAGCTGTCGAGGTAGGCCTGGAAGTTCTTCTTCAGCACGCCGCTGGTCACTTCCTCGAGCTTCTTGCCGTCCTTCAGCTCGTCGGCGAACACCTGCCGCATCGCCTCGAGGTCGGCGAAGTGGCGCACCCACGGCGCCATCAGGTCGGACCGCAGCATCGCCTCGACCGTCGGCGTCACCGTCAGCGCCTCCTTGAAGCCGGGGTGGTGGCGCCCGTCGAGGTGGTCGACCAGGTCGGTCAGCGTCAGCGTGCGCGTGCCGACGACGGCGATCGCGGCGTCCTTGTCGGCGGGCCAGTGCAGCGCGCGGAAGTGCGGTTGCGCGGCCTGCGGCCTGGCGGCGGGCGGCGTCGCCGCGGCGGGTGCGGTCGCCGCCGGAGAGCCGGCCGGCGGGGCCTCTTGGGCCGACAGCATGGCGGCGAACGCCGCGGCGACGAGCAGGGGCGACGAGCGTAGGAGCATTGGCATCGGCGGATTCGTGCGGTGGGCGCGAGCGCGGCTAGATACCACGGCTGCCAGGAGCCGTAACTCCGAAAGCGCGCGCGCAGTCTCTCGTCGGGTCGCCGGAGCTCCGCCTTGAACGCGATCCGGCCGGCAGGTTCGATGCGGGACGCGCGGGACCGGTCGGACCGCGCGCCGAACGCATGCACGCATCGCCCCGCTCCCGAATGCTCGATGCCATCGGTGCGCGCTTCCGCACCGAGTTCGGCGGGGCGCCGTTCCGCCGCTTCTTCGCCCCGGGTCGCATCAACCTGCTCGGCGCGCACCTCGACTACAACGGCGGCGACGTGCTGCCGATGGCCGTCGACCGCGGCATCTACCTGGCGATCCGCGCGCGCGACGACGGCCGCATCCGGCTGCGCAGCGTCGACCAGCCGCAGGCGATCGACGTCGCCGCCGCCGACGTCGGCGAACGCACCCGGCCGGAGCTGGCCTGGGCGGGCTATCCGCTCGGCGTCTGGCACGGCTTCCAGCAGCAGTTGGGCCTGAGTGCGGGCTTCGACGCGGTCTACGCCGGCGACCTGCCGATGGCGTCGGGGCTGTCGTCGTCGGCGGCGATCGAGGTGGTGACCGCGATCGCCCTCGACGCGCTGCACCAGACGCGGCTCGAACGGCAGCAGATCGCCTTGCTGGCGCACCGCGCCGAGACCGGTTTCGTCGGCGTGCGCTGCGGCATCATGGACCAGTTCGCGTCGGCGCTCGGCCGCGCCGGCCAGGTGCTGCTGCTGCACTGCGCCGGGCCGCGCTGGGAGCACGTGCCGTTCGATCCGGCGGCCTGCGAAGTGCTCGTGCTCGACACCAAGAAGCCGCGCCATCTGGCGAAGAGCGGCTTCAACGAACGTGTGGCGCAGTGCGCGACGGCGCACGAGATCCTGCGCACGCACGCGCGCGATCTGCCGCATCTCGCCCTCTACGACGAGAACGACCTGGCGACGGCGCGTTCGGCGATGGACCCGGTGTCGCTGCGGCGCGCGCGCCACGTCGTCACCGAGATGGCGCGCACGCGCGCCGGCGCGGCAGCGCTGCGGCGGCACGACTACCGGGCGCTCGGCGGCCTGCTCAGCGAGAGCCATCGCTCGACGGCGGTCGACTACGAGGTCAGCTGCGACGAACTCGACGTCATCACCGAGGCCGCGCGCGGCTGCGACGGCGTGTTCGGCGCGCGGCTGACCGGGGCCGGTTTCGGCGGCTGCGCGATCGCGCTGGTGCGGCCCGGTGCCGCCGAGGCGGTGCAGCAGGTCGTCGGGGCAGCGTTCCGCCAGCGCTTCGGCGTCGACGCGGGCTTCGACGTGCTGCGCAGCGGGCCAGGGCCCGGCGAGATCTTCTGACGCTGGCTCAGCGCGGTGGCGCCGCCGGCAGGCTCGCCAGGTCGGCGCCGGTGCGCACCAGCAAGGTGCCTTCGCCGCCGGCGTGGGCGACGCGCACGAGGCGCAGTTCGGAGCCGTTCGCCGCGAGCTCGGCGGGCAGCTGGTGCCGCTGGCCGCGGTGGGTGAACGACGCGGCGGGACACGGTTCGACGGCGACGATGCGCGCCGGGAAGGCGACGTCCAGGCGCTCGACGACGGCCGCGTCGCCGAAGCTCGCCAGCAGGTCGCGTTCGCCAGGACAGGCGCTGGAGTGCGGGCCGACCCAGGCCGTGAACACGGCGAGGGCAGCAGCAGCGGTGCGGAGCAGGTTGCGCATGGTGGTCGAGCCGTGGCATCGACCTGCGCGTCGTCCAGCACCGTTCGCAGCGCGGCATCGCGCGGCCGGTGGCGGCGATGCCACCGGCCGGGTTTCGCTCCGGGACCGCGCTCAAGCGCGCGGTCCGGCAGCGATCAGCGCAGCTCGAGCCAGTCGGTCGTGCGCAGGCCGAGCGGGTTGCTCGCCGTCGTCGTGCCGATCTGGAAGTAGCCCGGCAGCACCAGACCGAACACCGCGCGCGGCACGGTGAACTCGAAGTTGACGACGCCGGCCGGGTTCGCCATCGCCGGCACCGCGGCGACGAAGTTGATGTTCAGGAAGCAGCCGGGCGCACCGGCGTTGGCCAGCGAAACCGGCAGCGGCACGCCGTTGAAGTTCGTGTTGCTGGTGCCGAACTGGACGATCGCCATCGCGTTCGGATCGGCGTTGGTGGCGCGCACGAGGAAGCTCTGGCCGTAGGCGAAGTTCGCCGGGACCGCGCTGATGCTCGGGCCGCAGTTCCAACCGCCGGTCGTGGTGCTGATCTCGGCGGGGACCGCCGGCGTCAGGTCGCGCTGCAGCGTCAGCACGTCGAAGGTGCCGCCCGAGAGGCTGCCGACGGCGATGAACTGGTAGCTGACGTTGATCGCGGCGCGGAAGCCGAGCGGGCCGAAGACGACCGTGCTGGTGCCGGCCGGACGCAGGTCGACCGCCGTGTTGCCGATGCCGTAGGTCGTGGTGACGCTGGTGCCGTTGGTCAGGTTCGGGACCGTGGTGACGGCGCCGCCGCTGTGGATGGCGACGACGTCCACGGCCGGGGCCTGCGCCAGGTGGCGGATCGTCAGGCGCGACGCGATCGCCGGCAGCGGGCTCAGGTCGTTGGCGAACGCCGACAGGGTCGGGGCGCCGGCGTTGTTCAGGTGCGCGACGATGGTGACGTCGTCACCACGCTGCACGGTGTCGGTGCGGTTCAGCACCGGCGAGCCGTTCAGCAGCACCGCGAACGCGTAGGTGCCGGGCGGCACGACCAGCTGGTTGCGGATGTCGCGGTAGTCGAACGTGAACAGCGAGTTGCCGTTCGCGGTCACCGTGACCGGCGCCGGCAGGCCCGGGATGCCGTGCACGACGTTGACGCGCGAGCACAGCGGCACGCCTGCGACCTGCAGGCGGAACGACGGCGTCAGCGCGACGCCGGTGGCGAACACGGCGTAGCCGTTGCCGTTCTCGAGCGCGATCGGCGTCGGGCCGAACGCGGTCGTGCTGGTGCCGGCGAGGTTGAGGCGCACGGCGTAGGTGCCCGGCGCCACGTCGGCGACGGCTTCCTGGCCGTTGGTGACGTTCGGGATGGTCGCGACCGGCGCACCGTTCTGCTCGAGCACGATGTCGACGGCCGGCGCCTGCGCGGTGTGGCGGACGTAGAGGCGCGCGCCCGGCAGCGTCGGCGGCACCAAGCCGTTCTGGAACAGCGACAGCTGCGGCGTGCCGGTCGCGTTCAGGTTGGCGATCGCGGCGTAGTCGGCGCCTGCGGCGACGTTGGCGTTCGCGCTCAGGATCGTGCTGCCGTTGAGGCGCACTTCGAGCGCGTAGCTGCCGGCCGGCAGCGACAGCGGGCCTCGTTGTTCGCCGTAGTCGAACGAGAACAACGTGTTGCCGTTGGCGAGGACTTGCACGGGGGCCGGCAGGCCGGGCACGCCGTGCAGCACGGTCAGCTTGGCGTCTTGGGCAGGGACGGTGGCGAGCAGCAAGAGGGCTGCAAGCGAGCTTCGGAGCAGGTTCATGGTGGGGTCGCGGTCGTGTGGTTGTGGTGGTGGAAAGAGACCGACCAGGGAGAGAGGACCCGTTCGGCGGCGCGCTGTTCGTGGTCTGGAGGCGCCATGGATGCGGCGTATCAGCCCGGAAAAAGTCGGCGCGGCTTCGCACGCTCTGATTGTGCGAACCCGCGCAATGAAGCCCTGCCAGAGCGCCTCGCCGGGCGTCGGGCGTGATCCCTGGTCACGTCGGGGACCGCCGCGGCAATGTCCGTCCGGCGAGCTCGTTGTTGCGCGCCCCTTCGCCATCCGGCGACACTACCCCCATGTTCAGCCGCTCCCGCTCCACCCTGGCCCTCTCCGCCCTCCTGGTCTCCTTCGCCGCCGCCGGCTGCAAGTCCTCGCCGGAGCAGCTGCCGCAGTTCCAGACTGCCGGCCTGCGCGTCAGCGTGCTGAAGGCCTACAACAAGAAGGATCGCATCGACATCGTGGTCAAGATCTGGAACGACCACGACGTGCGCGTGAACTTCGATCTCGGCGACGTGCGCCTGTTGTTCAACGGCCGCGAGGTCTCGCCGACGCCCGGTCGCGGCGTCGACCGCGAGCCGGACGTGCAGGCCAAGTCGCCCCGTGAGTTCAAGTGGTCGTTCGAGGTCGGCGACGTGGTCGGCGAGGGCCAGTATCCCGTCGAGATCCGCAACATGACCAAGGGCGACGCGCCGGTGGGCGAGCCCGCCAAGTTCGACATCCTCGTCGGCCGCTGATCCAAGCACCCGAGGCTCGCCGCGCCGCTGGCCCCTTGGCGCGGCGCGGGCGGCGGCGATGATGTCGGGCCCATGCCCGTGCTCCGCCGCCTCGCTCTCGACCGCCGCACGCTGCTGCGCGGCGGTGCCGCAGCCCTCGCCTTGCCGTGGCTCGACGCCATGGCGCCGGCGCTGGCGAGTCCGCCGAAGCCGCCGGTGCGCAGCCTGTTCGTGTTCTCGCCGAACGGCATGAACATGCCCGAGTGGCGGCCGCGCGGCGACGGCCCCGACGCGAAGTTCGAGGCGACGCTGGCGCCGCTGCAGCCGCTGCACGCGCGCGTGTCGGTGTTCCGCGGCCTCGCCATCGACGCCGGTTTCGCGCACGGCGACGGCCCCGGCGACCACGCGCGGGCGGCGTCGACCTACCTGACCTGCGCGCATCCGCGCAAGACCGGCGGCGCCGACATCCACGTCGGCGTGTCGATCGACCAACAGATCGCCGCGGCGGTCGGCGGTGCCACGGCGTTCGCGTCGCTCGAGCTCGGCATGGAGCGCGGCGCCGCCGCCGGCATCTGCGATTCCGGCTACTCGTGCGCCTACAGCAACAACGTCAGCTGGCGCACGCCGAACGTGCCGGTGGCGAAGGAGACCGAGCCGCGCGCGGTGTTCACGCGGCTGTTCGGCGATCCGCAGCAGGCGAGCGACGCCGCGGCGCAGGCGGCCGAGCAGCGCACGCGCCGTTCGCTGCTCGACCTCGTCGCCGGCGACGCCAAGGCGTTGCGTGGTTCGCTCGGCAGCGCCGATCGCCAGAAGCTCGAGCAGTTCCTGACGTCGGTGCGCGAGCTCGAGCAGCGGCTCGAACGCGTCGACCAGGCCGGGCCGCAGGTCGCGGTGCCCGGCGGCCTGCTCGAGCGCGGTGGCTACGCCGAGAAGCTGGCGCTGATGTACGAGCTGGTGGCGCTGGCGTTCGCGACCGACAAGACGCGCGTGGTCACGCTGATGCTCGGCAACGGCGGCAGCAACCGCAGCTACAAGTTCCTCGGCGTGCCGGACGGCCACCACGACCTCAGCCACCACGGCAAGAAGGAGGAGAAGCTGGCGGCGCTGGCGAAGATCAACCGCTTCCAGGTCGAGCAGCTGGCGGCGTTCCTGCAGCGGCTCGCCAGCCAGCGCGACGGCGACGGCGACCTGCTGCGGCAGAGCCTCGTCGTGTTCGGCAGTGGCCTCGGCGACGGCGATCGCCACAACCACGACGACCTGCCGGTGCTGCTCGCCGGCGAAGGCGGCGGGGCGGCGCGCGGGCGCGGCCACGTGGTGCTGCCCGGCAAGGCTGTGCCGATGGCGAACCTGCACCTGGCGGTGGCGCGGGCGATGGGCTGCAAGGACGAACGCTTCGCCGACAGCAGCGAGCCGTTGGCGCTGCGCTGATCCGGTTCCCGTGCGCTGCGCTGGGCGGCGCGCTGTTCCCCGGCGTGGTGGTGCTCGCTACGCTCCCCGCCCCGCGTGCGCCCGTAGCTCAATTGGATAGAGCATCAGACTTCGGATCTGAGGGTTGCAGGTTCAACTCCTGCCGGGCGTACCACCCACGGCCGCGGTGATGCCGCCGCTGATTGCCGCCAACGTCGGCGGTCCCGCCTGCGTAGATTGGCCGCAATGGCCCTCTCGTCGCGTCGTTCCTTCCTCGGATCGTTGGCTGCCGCCGGTGCTGCGGCCCCATGGCTCGCCGCCGCGAGCGAACGGCCGCCGCGCGCCCCGTCGCGCGGCAAGAAGATCCTGGTGCTCGGCGGCACGTCGTTCCTCGGCCCGCACTTCGTGCGCCTGGCGCTGGCGGCCGGACACACCGTCACGCTGTTCAACCGCGGCAAGACCAATCCCGAACTGTTCCAGGACCTCGAACAGCTGCGCGGCGACCGCGAGAAGGGCGAGCTCGACGCGCTGAAGGGCCGCACGTTCGACGCCATCGTCGACACCTCGGGCTACGTGCCGGCACACGTCGAGGCGACGGCGAAGCTGTTCGCCGAGACCGCGGCGCACTACCAGTTCGTCAGCACGATCTCGGTCTACGGCGCGTTCGGCGACCGGCCCGACACCATCGACGAAGCGACCGAGGTGGCGACGGTCGGCGACGACGACGTGGCGAAGGTCAGCACGATCCGCCAGTCGATGTCGTTCTACGGGCCGCTGAAGGCGCGCTGCGAAGCGGCCGCGGCGGCGGCGATGCCGGGGCGCGTCTGCACGATCCGGCCGGGCCTCATCGTCGGCCCGGGCGACACGTCGGATCGCTTCACGTGGTGGCCGGTGCGCATCGACCGCGGCGGCGAGGTGCTGGCGCCGGGCGACCGCGACGGCCACGTGCAGTTCCTCGACGTGCGCGATCTCGCCGCGTGGATGCTGCACTGCCTCGAACAGAACGTCACCGGCGTGCACAACGCGACCGGATTCGCCGGGCGCACGTCGATGCAGGAAGTGCTCGGCGCCTGCAAGTGCGCGACGTCGACGCCGGTCGAGCTGGTGTGGGCGTCGGAGGAGTTCCTCGCCGCCGAGAAGGTGCAGCCCTACATGCAGATGCCGCTGTGGATCCCGCGCGAAGGGCGCAGCGTCGTCGACTGCAGGAAGGCGATCGCCGCCGGCCTGCGCTTCCGGCCGATCGCCGACACCGTGCGCGACACGCTGCAGTGGGCGAAGGCCGAGCGCGGCGACAAGCCGTTCGCTCGCACCGGGCTGCCCGCCGAGCGCGAACGCGAGTTGATCGCCAGGTGGCGCAAGGAGGGCAAGTGATGCGCGCGTTTCGCACGTTGCGCACGTTCGCGGCGCTGCTGGTCGCCGCCGCACCGGCGCTGGCGCAGGACGAACTGGGCCTCGGCAAGATGTGGACGTTCGAACGGCCGCCGCTCGCCTACCTCGAGCGCGAGTACGGCGTGCGCCCCGACGAGGCCTGGTGGAACCGCATGCGCCTCGCGTCGCTGCGCTTCGGCCGCGGCTGCTCGGCGTCGTTCGTGTCGCCGCAGGGCCTGATCCTGACCAACCACCACTGCGCGCGCGACGCGGTGGCGCAGGTGCAGGGTGAACGCGACTGGGTGCGCGACGGCTTCGTCGCCGCCGAACTCGCCGACGAGGTGAAGCTGCCGGGCCTGACCGTGCAGCAGCTGGTGGCGATGCGCGACGTCACCGCCGACGTGTCGGCGGGCGTGCTGCCGACGATGGACGCCGAGGCCGCCGAGCAGAAGCGCGAGGCGAACCGCCAGCGCCTGCTCGCCGACGCGCGAACGGCGCAGCCTGGGCTGGAGCCGCAGCTGGTCAAGCTGTTCCAGGGCGGCGTCTGGCAGCTCTACCAGTACCGCGTGTTCGACGACGTGCGCCTGGTGATGGCGCCGCACCTGCAGATCGCGCACTTCGGCGGCGACCCCGACAACTTCGTCTACCCGCGCTACGCGCTCGACTTCGCGTTCTGCCGCGCCTACGTCGACGGCAAGCCGGCGGACACGCGCGACGCGCACTTCGCCTGGAGCGACGGGCCACAGGACGGCGAGCTGGTGTTCCTGACCGGCAATCCCGGCGGCACGCAGCGCCTGCTGACGCAGTCGCAGCTCGAGTACCAGCGCGAGGCGCGCTACCCGCGCGTGCGCACCTTGATCGACCATCGCCTCGACGTGCTGCGGCGTCTCGCCGCCAGCGATCCGGCGCTGGAGAAGCGGCTGCGCACGTCGATCCTGAGCCTCGAGAACGGCCAGAAGCTGTACCGCGGCGAGCACGGCGCGCTGCTCGATCCGGCGTTCCAGGCGAAGAAGCGGGCCGCCGAGGATGCGTTCCGCAAGCGGGCCGAAGCCGCCGGCCGCAGCGCCGAGACGGTGGTCTTCGACGAACTGGCGCGCGTGTCGCAGCAGAAGCAGGCACTCGAGGAGGCGCTGCACCTGCAGACCGCCGGTGGCCTGCCGTTGCTGCTGCGTGCACTCGCCCTGCTCGACGTCGCTGCGGGCGATCGCGCCAAGGGCGAGCTCGCGCTGGCGGCCGTCTGCGCGCGCGATCCGGTGCAGGAGGCGCTGTTCGTCGACCACCTCGAACGCGCTCGCGATGCGCTGCCGAAGGACGATCCCTACCTGCGTGCGTTGGTCGGGGACGAGGAGCCGAAGGCGGCGGCGGCGAAGCTGCTGCGCGACAGCAAGCTCGGCGACGACGCGTTCGCCAAGGAACTGCTCGCCGGCGGTGCGGCGGCGATCGACGCCGGCACCGACCCGGCGCTGGTGGCGGCGCGCGCCATCCGTCCGCTGCAGCTGCGCAACCAGCAGGAACAGGCGCGACTCGACGCGGCCGAGGCCGGCCTCGGCGAACGGCTCGCGCGGCTCCTGTTCGCCGTCTACGGCGACGACGTGTCGCCGGACGCGACGTTCACGCTGCGCTGGAGCGACGGCCGCGTCGCCGGCTATCCGTACAACGGCACGCTGGCGCCGTGGCGCACGGTCTTCCACGGCCTGTTCGCGCGCGCCGCCGAGTTCGACGGCGTGCATCCGTTCGACCTGCCGGCCGATTGGCTGCTGGCCAAGGACCGCATCGACCTGCGCGCGCCGGTCGACTTCGTCTGCACGGTCGACTCCACCGGCGGCAACTCCGGCAGCCCGGTCGTCAACGGCAAGCTCGAGCTCGTCGGCCTGCTGTTCGACGGCAACATCGAGTCGATGGGCAACGAGTTCCTGTACGGCGAACGGGTGGAGCGCAGCGTCTGCGTCCACCCGCTCGGCATCGTCGAGGCGCTGCGCAAGGTCTACGCGGCGCCGCGGCTGCTGCGCGAACTGGCCCGCTGACGGCGGGCGTTCGCGCGTTGCTGCTCAGCTGCCCTGGCGCACGCCGGCGACGTAGAGCGGTGCGGCGGTGATCGTCGGCTTGGTGCCGATCGCCGGGTCCTCCCAGTTGCCGAGCGTCGGCGCGGTGATCGTCTGCGCGTCGATGTCGAAGCCCTGGGCCGTGTAGACGGTGCTCGGGCTGCCGACCTCGACCATGATCTGCTCGCCTTCGAGCTGCTTGATCTTGTAGCTGGTGCCGCCGACCGTCAGCGTCGTCGCGCTCGGGATGTTCAGCAGCGGATACCAGCGGTTGTCCTGCTGGTTCTGCTCGAACGGCACGCCGCCGAGGTTGGCGCCGTCCCACTCGAGGAAGAACGTGCGGCCGTCGAACGGCGAGCCGTTCTCGCTGTGCACGTAGGTCAGGCGCAGCGGCGGATCGAAGTCGACGATCGCGTTGTTGCCGTCCCGCAGGGCGCGCAGCTGGTTCCACTGGTTGCCGCCGGTGACCCACTCGTAGGTCACCGACTGGTTCTGGATGTCGGTGAAGCTGCTCAGCGCGCTGGTGAACAGCGGGCCGCAGCTGAGTCCGAACTGCCCCGGGCCCTGCGTCACCGTGACGCCGTTCGCCAGCGTGCACGGATTGCCACCGAGCGTGAGCAGCAGCGTGTCGCTGTCGAACACGTAGGTCTGGTTGCCGGAGCTGACCGACGTCGCGTCCGGCAGGTACGGCGTCTCGCTGTTCTGGTAGTTCGCCTGGTTGCTGGTGATGTTGGCGCGCAGCAGGCGCGAGTAGCCGTGCAGCGTCAGGTCGCCACCGGCCAGCTCGGGCGAGTCGGAGGTGACCGGCGTCATCTGCATGACGTAGGCGGCCGTCGAACCGGACAGCGACGCGGGCCAGGCGAACTCGACGTTGCCGCGGGCCTGGTTCCAGCAGTTGACCCACTGGCCGGTGTTGAAGGAGCTGGCGACGCTGACCGGCGGGTCGACCTGCTGCCATTGTCCGCCCTGGCGTTCGGCGACCTTGACGAAGTCGCTGCCGGTGAAGCGGACCTTCATCTCGCCGCCGCCACTCGGGCTGAAGTACTCGAGGTCCTCGTTCTGCACGTCGGCGAGGGTGATGCTGCTGCGCGTGCGCTTCATCAGCTTGCCGTCGACGATCACCAGCGTGTACGGCGTCGTCGAGTTGTCCGTGAAGGACCGGCGGTAGAGCGTCTGGCCGTCGCTCAGCGTCACGTTGCCCGGGAACCAGATGCCGTGGAAGCCGGCCCAGCCGTTGTTGCCGTCGGCGTCGCGCACCGGGAAGCCCGACATCTGCTCCACGCGTTCCTCGGTGGTGGCGTCGTAGACCCCGTAGCGGAACACGCGGGTGTCGAAGTCGTTCCGGTCGAGGACCTTCAGGGCGTTGCCGTTGGTCACGTCGCGCAGCGCCACGTAGTTGGCGTTGTACTGCAGCTGGTACTCACCGGCGTCGACCTGGGTGCCACCGCCCTGGTTCTGCGCGAACTTGAACTCGGCGTAGGCGCGGCCGGTGCCGGCCGTGCGGTTGGCGACGACGTGCACGCGCTCGCGGCTGGCGAAGTCGTTGACCGCGACGCTCGCGTCCGGGTCGCCGTGGCCGTTGTAGAACTCGACCTCGCTCTGGCCGTCGGTGCGTGGCACGGTGCGCATGTAGCCTTCGAACAGCGTGTTGGTGCTGGTCGAGGCCTCGTTCGCGGGCACGCACTTGAAGAACAGGTTGAAGCTGCCGAGCGGCGCCGTGTCGCTCGGCTCCTCGGTCACCGTCAGGCGGCCGTAGATGATCGCCGCCGCGTTCGTGCCCATCGCGTTGGTCTCGTCGAGCCAGAACTTCACGATCTGCGGCGCCGAGTTGCTGGCGCGCGTCGACTCGACCGTCCACTGCTTGTAGGCAGGGCCCTGGTTGCCGCGCTCGCCGCCGCTCTCCCCCTCCTCCTCGACCAGGGCGAGGTAGGCGCCGGCGTTCGTCTGCTCCCAGTAGCGGGTCTGGTTGAGGCTCGACAGGATCATGTTGACCGTGTCGAGCACCTGCATCGAGTCGTCGCGCACCCAGAAGCGGGTCCGGTCGGTCTCGTAGTCGCTGCCGGCCACCGCCGACACACCGCGGGGCAGCGTCAGCGACGAAGCCGACGACGACTCGATGATCGCGACCTGCTCGGGGCCCTGCAGGCCCTGCACGGTGCCGCTGGCAGAATCACCGCCGCCGCACGCAGCGAGGGCTGCGGCCACGGCGAGCGAGAGAACGAGGGAACGCTGACGCATGAATGGCTTCTCCTGGGCGCGCCGCCGCGACCGTCGCGACTGGCACGGAGCGTTCCCATCGGTCGCCCTTGCGGGCCGGGTTGAACTCCGGAGTGCGGTGTTGTTCGACAGGTCGGATGCGGCATCGTCTCCGGTGCGATGCACCCGAACGACACGAAGCACCACAGCCGCTTCCTGAGCCTGCTGCTCCGCCATCGCCCCGAACTGGCCGGCCTGCAGCTCGACGCCGCCGGCTGGGTCGGGGTCGACGAACTGCTGGCCGGGCTCGCGCAGAACGACCGCGCGCTGACGCGCGAGCAACTGCACGAGGTCGTCGCCACCAACGACAAGCGTCGCTTCGAGTTCGATCCCAGCGGCGAACGCATCCGCGCCGTGCAGGGGCACTCGGTGGAAGTCGACCTCGGCTACGCGCCGGCGGTGCCACCCGACGTGCTGTTGCACGGCACGCACGCGAGCGTGTTGCCGGCGATCCGTAGCCAAGGCCTGCTGCGCATGCAGCGGCACCACGTGCACCTGCACCAGGACCCGGCGCTGGCGGCGCAGGTCGGCGGTCGCCGTGGCCAGCCGGTGGTGCTGCGCGTGCGGGCCGCGGCCATGGCGGCGGCGGGGCACATGTTCTTCGTCACGCCGAACGGCGTGTGGCTGACCGAGCACGTGCCGCCGCAGTTCCTCGAGTTCCCACCGGCGTGATGGAGGGTGAGTGCTCCTGCATGGAACCTAGAGCTCGAGGCCAAGATCCGCGAGCGACAGGAAGTGCACGTCGCGATTGGTGCGCAAGCAGTCGTCGAACCGCGCATCGGCTGACAGGGCCACCACGACGCCGATCACGCGACGACCCTGCGCGATGTGGCGGTGTACCCAGCCCATGTAGGAGCAGACCTGACCGAACGTGGTGTGGTCCGCGCGCACGACCTTCAGTTCGACGACCACGAAGGTGCGTTCGCCTGGGGTCGTGAAGAGCAGGTCGATCCGGCCACCGGAGCCCTCGCACTCGAGTTGGCGGCCAATCCGTGCGTCGGCTTTCCACAAGGCCAGCCTCGGGGCGATGCAGTGCAGCTTGCTCGGGTGGGTCATCAACCTCGTCTCGATGTCCTGTTCGCGGTGCAGCCTGGGCAGCGATGCCTTGGCTCGACGCAGCGCGCGGGCGAGCGCCTGCCCCTCGTGGCTGCGCAACAGCGTCTGAAGGTGCGACCAGACCCGCGAAGGGATCGACTTCGCGACGCCTTGGAGGCCGCCGCGCCGCACCACTCCCCATTCCTTGGCGAGCCATGGGTCTGCGCTCAGCTCTCGATAGGAGAGTGGGTGGCGGAAGCGGTAGATCACCTGATACTCGCAGCCGAATCGCCAGCCTCTGGTTCTCGCGTAGCGGTCCTTGTGCAGTGGAAAGGCATCGCTCTCCGCCCGCATCAGATAGCCAAGGTCGGACTTCGGTGTCGTTCGCCACAGCAGTGCGAGATCGCCGCGCCGCGTGCCTTTGGTGCAGGTCCACCAGTCGCCGCGATCGCCGGCGCGCAGTCCATCGGAGCCGTCGGCGTTCTCGTAGAACTCGGGGGTGGTGATCCACAGCCAGTAGTTCCGAGTGCTCTTGGTCATCGCTCGCTCGCTTGATTGGGCGAAACGTAGCGACTCGGGCGATGTGGGCCCTACGCCGGGGGTCCGACCTGGGCTGGCCTCCTTGCGTAGATCGCTGGCCGCGACGGCCTTTCGCGTTGGCGCCAGAGTCCTCACTGGGGCCGGCTCGATCCGTTCGCCGGATTGCGAGCGCGATACGAGTTGCCGCTGGCCAGCGTCGGCTGCGGGCGGGTAAGCCACGCGCATGCCACACCGTCCCTCGTCGCGGGCCGCACTCGCGGCCCTGTTGCTCGGCGTCGTCGCCACGGCCCAGGACACGCCGCACGCGTTCGTCGGTGCCCGCATCGAACCGGTCGACGCACCGCCGATCGAACGCGGCACGCTGGTCGTGCAGGGCGGTCGCATCGTCGCCGTCGGTGCTGCCGACGCGGTGGCCGTTCCAGCGAGTGCGATCACCGTCGACCTCACCGGCAAGACGCTGATCCCCGGGCTCGTGTGCAGCCACTCGCACATCGGCTCGGTCGCCGGCGCCGACAGCAGCGGGCCGATCCAGCCCGAGGTGCGCGCGCTCGACGCGATCGATCCGCGCGATCCGGGCATCCAGAAGGCGCAGGCCGGTGGCATCACCACGGCGAACGTGATGCCGGGTTCGGGCCATCTGCTGTCGGGGCAGACCATCTACCTGAAGCTGCGCGACGGGCGTACGGTCGACGAACTGACGATCAAGAACGCCGACGGCGGCGTCGCCGGTGGCATCAAGATGGCGAACGGCACCAATCCGCAGCGCGATGCGCCGTTCCCCGGCACGCGCGGCAAGGCGGCGGCGTTGGTGCGGGCGCAGTTCCATCGTGCGCGCGACCACCAGAAGAAGATCGCGGCGGCGGCGGGCGACGCCAGCAAGCTGCCCGATCGCAACCTCGGGCTCGAGGCGCTGGTCGAGGTGCTCGAGGGCAAGCGCGTCGTGCACCACCACACGCACCGCGCCGACGACATCCTGACCGTGCTGCGGCTGCAGCAGGAGTTCGGCTTCCGCTGCGTCCTGCACCACGTCAGCGAAGGCGGGCTGGTCGCCGCCGAGATCGCGGCGGCGAACGTGCCGTGCTCGGTGATCGTCATCGACGCGCCGGGCGGCAAGCTCGAAGCCGTGAACCTTTCGATGGCGACCGGCGCCGTGCTCGATCGTGCCGGCGTGCTGGTCGGCTTCCACACCGACGATGGCATCACCGACAGCCGCCTGTTCCTGCGCAGCGGGGCGCTGGCGGTGCGCGCCGGCATGGATCGCGAGAAAGCGCTGGCGGCGCTGACGATCGCCAACGCGCGCATGCTCGACCTGCAGGATCGCATCGGCACTCTGGCGGTCGGCAAGGACGCCGACTTCGTCGTGCTGAGTGGCGATCCGTTCTCCGTGCACACGCGCGTGCAGCAGACGTGGATCGAGGGCAAGAAGGTGTTCGACCTCGACGATCCGAAGGACCGCGTGTTCGCCAACGGCGGCTACGGCGCCAGCGACGGGCAGTCGATGTCGATGTGCTGCTTCCAGGGAGGCCAGCAATGATCGCGTTCGCTCTGGCGTGGCTCGCGGCGGTGCTGCCGCAGGAGCCGGTTGCGGCCCCGACGGCGACGGTCGCGGTGCGCGGAGGCACCGTGTGGACGATGGCCGGCGAACCGATCGCCGACGGCATCGTGCTGGTGCGCGACGGCAAGATCGCCGCGGTGGGGCGCGCCGCCGACGTCGCCGTTCCGGCGGGCGTGCAGGTGCTGCGGGCCGCGGTGGTGACGCCGGGGCTGATCGACGCGCACGCGACCGTCGGCCTGACTGGCATGCGCAACGTGCCGCACGACCAGGACCACGTCGACCGGGCGTCCGCGATGCAGCCCGAGCTGCGCGCGATCGACGCGTTCCAGGCGCGCGACGAACTGGTCGCCTACCTGCGCGGGTTCGGCATCACCACGGTGCACACGGGCCACAGCCCGAACGCGTTGATCAGCGGCCAGACGATGGTCGTGAAGACGCACGGGCGCAGCGTCGAGCGCGACGTGGTGAAGCCGCTGGCGATGGTGGCGGTGACGCTCGGCGACGGCGGCCGTGGCAGCAAGGGGCCGGGCACGCGCCCGAAGTCGGTGGCGATGCTGCGCGAGCAGCTGCAGAAGGCGAAGGAGTACGCGGCGCGCCGCCAGAAGGATCCCGACAGCGCCGTCGACCTCGGCCTCGACGTGCTGGCGCAGGTGATCGCGCGCGAGGTGCCGCTGCTGGTGACCGCACACAAGGCGAACGACCTGCAGGCGGCGCTGCGCGTGGCGAAGGAGTTCGACGTGAAGGTCGTGCTCGACGGCGCCGCCGAGGCCTACACGCTGCTGCCCGAACTGCAGGCGGCGAAGTGCTGGGTCATCCCGCATCCGGCGATGGCGCGCACCGGCGGCGAACTGGCGAACGGCACGATGGAGTTGCCGAAGCTGCTGCTCGACGCCGGCGTGCCGTTCGCGCTGCAGAGCGGCTACGAGGGCTACGTGCCGAAGACGCGCGTCGTGCTGTTCGAGGCCGGCGTCGCCGTCGGCCACGGGCTGCCGGCGGCGGCTGCGCTGCGGGCACTGACGCTCGACGCGGCGCGCCTGCTCGGCGTCGACGCGCGGCTCGGCAGCCTCGAGGTCGGCAAGGACGGCGACCTGGCGCTCTTCGACGGCGATCCGTTCGAGTACACGAGCCACTGCGTCGGCGTCGTGGTCGACGGCCTGGTGACGACGGGCGCCCCGCGCTGATCCGGCTCGCCGCAGAGCCGGGGCGGCGGATGGCACCCTCATTCGCCAAACGGCGCCTGTTCGCCGGAGGGGCTCCATCCCGCTGTCCTTCGCGGAGCCCGTTCCGCCATGAATCACCGCCTCATCGCCGCTGCGTTCGCCGCGGCTGCCTCCTTCGTCCCCGCCACGGCCCAGCAGCTGGTCGCCGACCTGGCGCCGCCCGGATCGCTGCGCAACAGCTCGCCGTCGCAGATCGTCGACCTCAACGGGGTTGCGGTCTTCACGGCCATCGCGGCGCACGGCACCGAACTGTGGCGCAGCGACGGCACCATCACCGGCACCTACCTGATCAAGGACCTCAACCCGGGGGCCGCCGGCAGCGCGCCGAGTCGGCTCACGGTCGCTGGCAACCGCGTGTTCTTCGTCGCCAACGTGCCCGGCCTCGGCAACGAACTCTGGGTCACCGACGGCACCGCGCAGGGCACCGTGCTGCTGCGCGACGGCGTCGCCGGGGCCGGCAGCGGCTCGCCGAACGAGCTGGTCGGCTTCGGCGGGTTCGTCTACTTCTCGGTCTTCGACGCGGCCAGCGGTTACGAGCTGTGGCGCAGCGACGGCACCCTCGCCGGCACGGCCCGATGGCTGGACATCGTGCCGGGTGTCGGCGGTTCGAACCCGACGAACTTCGTCGCGGGCGCTTCGTGCTTCTGGTTCACCGCGTCCGCGACCGGCGTCGGCAACGAACTGTGGCGCAGCGACGGCACCCTCGCCGGCACGGCGATGGTCCGCGATCTCGCTCCGGGTGCAGCCAGCAGCTCGCCGCAGGCGCTGACGCCGGTCGGCAGCGGCGTCTACTTCACCGCGAGCACGGGCGGTCTCGGCTACGAACTGCACTTCAGCGACGGCACCGCCGCCGGCACGCAGCTGGTGCGCGAACTGGTCCCCGGCTCGTCGGGCATCGTTCTGCAGGAAGCGCGGCCGTTCGGCAATCGCCTGCTGTTCGCGTGCGACGACCAGACCGGCTTCGGCAGCGAGCCGTGGGTCAGCGACGGCACGTTCGCCGGCACGTTCCGCCTCGCCGACCTCGCGCCCGGAACGGCCAGTTCGTCGCCGAGCGACTTCGTGGCGATCGCGCCGAACCGCGCGGTGTTCGCCGCGTTCGCGCCGGCGACCGGCTACGAGCTCTACGTCACCGACGGCACGACTGCGGGCACGCAGCTGCTGTTCGAGTTCTACGCCGGCACCGCCGGCGGCAATCCCGACCACCTCGTCGCAGCCTTCGGCGGCGCTGTGTTCGGCGCGGCGACCGCGGCCGGTGGCAACGAACTGTGGTTCACCGACGGCACGCTCGCGGGCACACGCGTCGTCGCCGACAGCGTCGTCGGCGTCACCGGTGCGAACCCGTCGCAGATCGCACGCGTCGGTTCGCGCGTCTTCTACCGCGGCTTCTCGCCGGCCGTCGGCACCGAGCTCTACGTCAGCGACAACACCGTGGTCGGCACCTACGTCGTCGCCGACCTGGCGACGCCGACCTCGGACTCGACGCCGCGCGAGATCACGCCGACGTCGACGGGCGTCGTGTTCGGGGCTGCATCGACGCAGAACCGCCTGTGGCGCAGCGACGGCACCGCCGCGGGCACGTTCGCACTCGACTACGGCAGCACGTCGAACTACGTCTACGAAGCGGTCGCCTGGAACGGCCTCGCCTACGTCAGCGGTTTCTCGGCGACCGCCGGCTACGAGCTGCTCGTCACCGACGGCACGCAGGCGAACTCGACGGTGATCGACGTGCTCGCCGGCAGCACCGGCTCCGATCCGACGCAGCTGACCGTCGCCAACGGGCGGCTGTGGTTCGTGGCGCGGCAGACGGGCACGGGCGCCGAGCCGCACGTCAGCGACGGCACGCAGGCGGGCACGGTGGCCCTCGGCGATCTCAACCCCGGTATGGCCTCGTCGTCCGCGAACGGCTTCACCGCGTGCGGACCGAACCTCGTGGTGTTCAGCGCCATCGACAATGTCGCCGGCCGCGAGCTGTGGGTCAGCAACGGCACGCCGGCCGGCACGCAGCGTCTCGTCGACCTCGTGCCCGGTATCGGCGGCAGCGAGCCGGACCAGTTCCTCAGCGCCGGCAACGTCGTCTACTTCCGCGCCTTCCAGCCCGGCGTCGGCTACGAGCTGTTCGTCACCGACGGCACCGCCGCCGGCACGCAGCTGGTCGCCAACCTCGCGGCCGGTGCGGGCAGCTCGATGCCGCAGCAGCTGGTGCGCCTCGCGAACGGCACCGTGCTGTTCGTCGGCACGGTGACGGGCGCTGGCGCCGAGCTGTGCCGCACCGACGGCACGGCGGCCGGCACGACGATGGTCGCGCAGATCGTGCCGGGCACGCAGGGCGGCTCGATCGAGAACCTGACCGCCGTCGGCAACCTCGCGTTCTTCACCGCCGACGACGGCATCACGGGCCGCGAGCTGTGGGTCAGCGACGGCCTCACGGTCACCCAGGTGCGCGACATCTATCCTGGGGCGCCGAGCGGTGTGCTCGGCGGCACGCTGCGCGCGCGCGCCAGCACGAACGGCGTCGTCTTCGCCGCCAGCGACGGCAACGACGGCCTGCAGATCTGGGTCAGCGACGGCACCGCGCTCGGCACCGTGCAGGTCGGCAAGATCGGTCCGTGGGCTGGATCTGGCGCGGTCGACATCGGCGACTTCGTCGAAGCGGGCGGCGACACGTGGTTCTGGTGCGACGACGGCATCACCGGCAAGGAGCCGTGGCGCATCACGATCCAGGGCATCCTCGCCAGCACCGCGGTCTACGGCGTCGGCTGCGGCGGCACCAACAACCTGGTGCCGCAGATCGCCGCGACCGGCGGGCAGCCGCAGCTCGGCAACGCCGCGTTCGGCATCCGCGTGACCAACGGCCTGCCTTCCTCGGTCGGCGTCGTCGTCGCCGGCACCGCGCCGACGCTGTTCCAGATCGGCAACTGCCGCGTGCTGGTGGCGCCGCCGTGGATCACGCTGCCGGCGGTGTTCCTCGACGGCGCGGGTGCAGGCGTGCAGCCGCTGCCGATCCCGAACGACCCGGCGCTGACCGGGGCGACGCTCTACGGGCAGTACCTGGTGCTCGATCCGAACGGGCAGTTCCTGCAGTTGGCGAGCCTCAGCAACGCGCTGTCGATGCTGCTCGGCGGCTGAGCCTCGTGCTCACGCGACCACGTCGTCGAACGTGGCCGCGTCGAGCACACGGTCGGTCCAGCGCTCGAGCTCCTCGGCGGTCGCGTTGCGGATGCGATCCTGCTGGATCTGGTTCAGGGGACCGAATCGGCGCTGCAGCAGCTTCAGCAGCAGGCGGGCTTGGCCCTCGACGCGGCCGAGCGAACGGCTTTCGGCGCGAATCCTCTGTCCGGTGGTCATCGGGTTGTTCTCCGGGTGTTGCAAGTGACGGTTGAATGCTCGCTGCAGGGCGTCTTCACCGACATCGGTCGTGTCGAGAAGATACCAGCCGAAGGCGTCGAGCAGATCGTAGGGGAGGGGCGGTCCGTCGTCGGCTTCGACGTCGCGCAGGACCTGGGACCAGCGATCGAGGGCAGCCAGGACTTCGGATTCGCTGCCACCGCGACCATGGCGCAGGCACAAGAACAGCAAGCGCACCGCCGGTGGCAACGGCGCCGTCAGCAGGTCCTGTTCGCGGCGTGGCTCGAGGTCGTCGACCAGCAGGCGTTGGCGTGGTTGCCATGGCAGCAGGGCCCTCGCCAGGTCCGGTCCTTGCACCAGCAGCGTGGGAGCGGACCACGGTCTCCCGCCGTGGTGCAGGACGATCGGCAACACGACCGCGGCTTCCGGCGCGCCGCGGCGACGGCAGACGTGCAGCACGTGCACGCAGTAGCGGAGCATCTGCGCCGGCAAGGATGGATCGGGCGCGCTCTTGTGCTCGACCACCGTGATGACTCGCGCTGCTTCGCCGTGCAGGTCGACGGCGAACACGAGATCGGCACGCTGGCTGTGCAGCCGCAGCCCGGGGATGCGTTCGGCGGCAGGCGCGAACGTGGACCAGTCGACCGCTGCCGCGATGCGGGTTGGCAGCAGCGTTCGCAGCCAGCCGGCGACCAGCGCCGGGTGCTGCATCACGCGGTGGAACAGGTTGTCGTGCGGACTCGTCATCGATACCTCCTGCCCCAAGGGGACTGAGGAGGTTCGATTCGGACGAAAAATCCAGCGGACCTCGGTCTGCAGCCTTCGTCGTTGCCCCTCGGGCGCAGGCGGCGTGCCGCCGCCGAGGGCCTTGTGCAGCGCCACGAACTGCCGCACGAGCTCGATGCCGACCGCGGCCTGCTCGTCGGCGTGGCGGCGGCAGCGGCGACGTTGCCGACCCTCGGACATGGACGCAACGAACGCCGCCCGCGCTGGTGCTCGGGCCGGTACCCGTCGGTGTGGCAGTCTCGCCGTGGGACGTGCGGCTCCGGTCGCTGTTGGAGGCAGCCGATGTTCGACCCGTGCCGCGCTTCGTCGTCCAGCCGCCTGCGTCCACGTCCCCTGGCGGGCCACCGCTGCGCGGGCTGCTGGCCGTCGTGCTGGTACTGGTCGCGCTCGACGCGGTCGCCCGGTTGACCTACTGGGGCCGGCATCACGTCGCCGACGGCTGGATCGGCTGGTTCGACGCGTCGGCCGAGGGGTCGGTGCCGACGCTGTGCGCGGTCGCGACGATGGCTGCGGTCGGCCTCGCTGCCTGGTGGCGCGCCGACAGTGTCGCCTCGACGCGCTGCTGGCGGTGCTTCGGCACGCTGTTCCTCTACCTGGCCGTCGACGACCTCTTCGGCCTGCACGAACGCTTCGGTGCGCTGCTGCACCCTGCGCTCGGCGGCCACGGCGTCTACGTGTGGACGTTCACGCTGGCGCCGGTGTTCGCCGTGGTGGGGGCCGTCTGCGGCTACCGGCTGTGGCGGGAGCTGCCGGACGAACGGCAGCGCCGCCGTCTCGTGGCCGGCTTCGTCGCACTCGGTTGCGCGCTGCTGTGCGAGATCGCCGAGGACCGCGTGATCGCCTCGGGGCGGCAGCTGCGCGGCGTGCCCCTGGTCGCCTACACGTCGTGGCTCGAGGAATCGCTCGAACTGCTCGGGCCGCTGCTGCTGCTCGCGGCGGTGTGGGCAGGCGCACCGTCGATGCGGCGCGAGCCTCGGCGTGGAGTGGAAGCCGCCGTGGTGCGCTTCCTCGGCGCCGGCCGCTGACGGCCCCGGCTCACGCGCCCGCGGCGATCTCCTCGTAGACCGTCGTGCGCTGCACCGGCTCGTAGCCCGCTTCGGTGATCAGGTGCGCGATCTGCTGCGGGTTCAACGCCTGCGGCTCGGTGGTGCCGGCGTCGTGCGTGATCTTCTCCTCGGTCACGGTGCCGTCGATGTCGTTCGCACCGAAGCTCAACGCCGTCTGCGCCGACTCCTGCGTCAGCATGATCCAGTAGGCCTTCACGTGCGGGAAGTTGTCGAGCATCAGGCGGCCGACGGCGATCGAGCGCTGGTCGAGGTGGCCCGTGGTCACGTGGCCGAAGTTGGCGAGGTCGGTGTGGTAGGGCCAGAACGCCAGCGGGATGTAGGCCATGAAGCCGCCGCACTCGTCCTGCAGTTCGCGCAGCTTGATCAGGTGCGTGACGCGTTCGTCGGTGCGCTCGATGTGGCCGTAGAGCATCGTCGCGTTCATCTTGAAGCCGGCCTTCTGCACCTTGCGCGCGGTGTCGAGCCAGCCCTGCGGGCCCTGCTTCTCGCGGAACACCGCCTTGTGCACGCGGTCGACGAGCACTTCGGCGCCGCCGCCCGGGCAGCTGCCGAGGCCGGCTTCGCGCAGGTCGGCGAACACCTCGTCCTCGCTCTTGCCCGAGATCTTCAGCATGTGGTCGATCTCGACCATCGTGAACGCCTTCACGTGGATGTCCGGCCGCGCCCGCTTCGCCGCGCGTACGACGTCGAGGTAGTACTCGTAGGGCATCGTCGGGTGGATGCCGGCGACCATGTGCACCTCGGTGACCGGCCGGTGCAGCTGCTCACGCACCTTCTCCTCGACGATCGACGGCGTCATCAGGTAGGCGCGCTCCTCGCCTTCCTTCGCCGCGAACGCGCAGAACTTGCACGAGTAGATGCAGATGTTCGTGTAGTTGACGTGCTGGTTGATGTTGAAGTAGGTCTTCTTGCCGTGCATGCGCGTGCGCACGCGGTGGGCCATCAACCCAACGGCCGCGAGGTGCGGCGTCTCGTAGAGCCGCACGCCGTCGTCGAACGACAGGCGCTCGCCGTTGCGGACCTTCGCATCGATGTCGCCGAGCCCGGCGCGCTCGATCAACTTCGTGGCCAGGGACTCGTCGAGGTGGGCGTAGCTGTGGAGGTTCATCGCGGGGCGGGAAGGCTAGGACGCCGCAGGGCGGTGGTGAAGGGCAACGGGCGCCGCCTGGGCCGAATTGCCACTTGGCGAATGCCGCGCGGGCCGCAGCTGCTGGGGGGGATACCGGCCTGCTTGCGTCGAGCCGTGCGGCTCCGGCGCATTGGGAAGGGGAGCTGTCGCCAACTGCTTGGCGGCCGGCGTTCGTGGCTGCTCGAGGAAGGTCGTGGCGAACTCGGCGGCGCGGCGGTGCCAGAGTGGCGCCTTGCGACTAGGCTGAGCCCATGGGTGGTCACACGAGTTCGTCGGGTGGGTCGGAGAGTGTTGGCGCGACCGGGACTTCGAGGTTTCTCGACAAGTTGCGCAAGGGGAGCGAGGCACAGTGGGCCTTTGCTTTGTGGGGCTGCGTGGCGCTGGCTGTCCTCCAGTTTGCTTTCTGCCTGCTGTCGATCTCCCCCGAGTCGCCATCCCCGTCGGGCCCCATCTTCTTCTTCGTCTCGTTCGTCGCGTCTCTCACGATCGTGTGCATGCTGCACCAGATCAGGGTGACGCGGGCGCTGCTTGTGGAGATCGACGCTCTGCGCAGTCGCCTCCAGCAATCCGAGGAGAGCGCGGGTGAGCGGCCCTCGGCGCCAGGTGGGCCCGCAGCGTGATGAGTGGATGCTCAAGATCCGCGGGCCGCATGCCCGGGAGTGCGCTGCCGAGCACGGGCCCTCTGGCGTTCCTGGATGGGTGACTGGCGAGTCGCAGATGCGACTGCGGCCGTCCACGGCTCCCTGATTCGGCCCAGCACGCCGCCGACCCGCGGCGGTCACTTGAAGGTCTTGTTGAACTCCAGCCACTTCTCGTTGATCGCCCGCCAGGTGTCCGGCTGCAGCGGCACCGCCACGTCGTTGGTGGCGACCAGCATGGCGTCGCGCCACTTGTAGAACCGGCCGTTCCTCTCCTTCCTCGCCGCTTCGCCGATGCCCACCAGCGACACGTCGGCCGTCGGATCACCGCCGACCTTCCAGTACGCAGCGCCGAGCGCCTTCACGTAGTCGGCGACCAGTGTCGGCTTCTGGAACGCCGGCTGGCCGTCGTGCAGCAGGAACCAGCGCATCAGGCGCGAGCACTCCGGCGTGTAGCCCCAGACCTTCTCGTCGGTGCCGTCGGTCGGGCTCGGCTGCATGTGCTCCTGCATCAGGTCCCACAGCGCCGGCATCGGCTGGTCCTTCTGGCGGTAGTAGTCGATGCGGCCCTTCTCGACGTCGCCGGCGAAGAACTCGAGCTTCTTGCCGTCGAGCTTGGTGCTGCGCAGGAACTCCCACCAGCCGTTGTCGAACCAGCGCGGCATCGCCGGCAGCACGCCGGGATCGACGTCGTCGAACAGGTTCCACAGCACCGCGCGCAGCGTCTGGCCCCAGCCGGTCGAGCCGCCGTTGTCGCGGTCGTTGACCAGCAGCAGCTCGCGCCGGTCCTGTTCGTACTCGCGCGTGTTGAGCCGCGTCGACAGGTAGGCGTTGTACTGGATCATGTTGTCGAACACGCGGATCACCGCCGGCAGCGGCTCGCCCTTCGCCAGCTCGGGCAGCTTCTTCGCCAGCCACTCGCGCGCCGTCTCGGCGGCGGCGGTCGCCTTCTTGGTGTAGGCCGGATCGGCGACGCTGAGCACCGTCCAGTGCTTGTGCTTCGACACCTTGTAGCCCGATTCCGGCGCCTTCGCGGCGGCGGCCGCGACCTGCTCGGCGAACGCGCGATGGGCGGCGCTGCGCGCGGCGGCGTCCTTCGTGGCCCATTCCGCGTCGGTGCGCCACGGCGGCGACAGGCGCGGCGAGGCGACGAAGTTCACCGGCTCGATCGAGGCGAACACGGCGTCGATCTCCTTCTTCAGCTTGTCGGCGTGGTTGGCGAGCACCTCGATGCAGATCGCCGCTTCGCCGTCGGGCAGCGGCATCGTCTGGCCGATCAGCAGGTGGTCGACGGCGAAGTCGCTGCCGGTGATGCGTTGCCCGTCGACGCCGCCGGCCTTGTGCACCGCCTTGTCGATGTTCTTGGCGCCGAGCCCGCGCACGGCGAAGTCCTCGAGGCTGCGGAACGGCGTCGTGCGCGGCAGGCCGTCGACGGTGTCCTTGCTGCTGTCGCCGCCCTTGGCGAAGTACATGACGCGCAGCACCGGCGTGTGCGTTCCTTCCTTCTTGCTCGCGAGCGCGCTCGGGCCGGCGAACAGGCGCACGGTGCAGCCGCGATCGCAATCGGCCGGCAGTTCGGTCCAGCCCTTCGGCGGCTGGAACGACATGCCGGCGCGCGGTTCGGGCAGCGGCTTCTGGGCGGCGAGCGGTGCCGCGAGGGCGAGGAACGGCAGGACGATGGCGCGGGAGACGAAGCGCATGGCGCCGCGATCATGCCGGCGCGGGCCGGTGCGGCAAAGACGACGGAGGTCGGGGTGCGATGCGGGGGCTTGCCGGTCCGTGCGCTTGCGCTAGCGTTCCGCCCCTTCCCTGGAGGCCACCGTGCAACGCATCTGCATCGCTGTGTCCGCCTCCCGGTCCTCGCGCGCCTGACAGCGCGCGGCGGCCGGGTGAGCGTCGAGACCTGACACCCGGTTCCATTCGGGCGTGCTCGCGCACGCCATGGCACCCAGCAGATGCATTCCTCCGAAGACCGCGGCGGGCGGTCGTTCGCCAAGACCCGCCAACTCTGTGCCCAGGTGCACGACGCACTGTCGTACGCCCTGGGCGAATCCTCCGATCCGGTCCTGATGGACCTCGTGCTCGACCGCGTCGAGCCGATGCAGGACGACCGGCACGTGCTGGTCGTGATGCTGGATCCGTGCGGCCACGGCCTGGCCGCGTCCTTGGACGCTCTCGATCGCGCACGCGGGTTCCTGCGCGAGGCGGTGGCGGCGGCGCTGACGCGTCGCCGCGTGCCGCAGCTGTCGTTCACGGTGACGCCGACCGGAGGGGCACGATGACCGTCGTGCACCGCTGGTTGGCGGAACCGCCGCCGCGCGACGTCCAGCAGGCGCTGGCACGGCTCGCGACAGCGCCCGCCGTGCAGCACGTCGCGGTGATGCCGGACGTGCACCTCGCCGAGCACGTCTGCATCGGCACCGTCGTCGGCACCACCGATCGCCTGTATCCCCAGGCGGTCGGTGGCGACATCGGCTGTGGCATCGCCACGGTGGCGTTGACGGCGACGGCCGCCGTGCTGGCCGACGATGGGGCCGCCGAGCGCGTGTTCGAGGCGCTGCGCGAACACGTGCCGTCGTTGCGGCAGCGACGGCGCCGCGAACTCGATGCGTTCGGTCTGTCCGACGGGACGCTCGACCGCAGCGTGCGCCGCGACCTGCAGTTCGAGCTCGGCACGCTCGGCCGCGGCAACCACTTCCTGGAAGTGCAGGCCGACGACGAGGACCGGCTGTGGCTGATGGTCCACAGCGGTTCGCGTGCGCTCGGCCCGGCGGTGCGCGACCACCATCTCGCGCGCGGGCAGCCGGTCGGCAAAGGGCTGGTGGCGCTGCCGTCAGCCGGGCACGGTCGCGACTACCTGCACGACCACGACGTCGCCGTCTGGTTCGCCCGGCAGAACCGCCGTGCCATCGCCGAAGCGGCGGCGGTGGCGCTGCACGGGGCGCTCGGTGTCGCCGTCGCCTGGGACACGTGGCAGGACGTGGTGCACAACTTCGTGCGCTGCGAACGCCACGGCGACGGCGAGCTGTGGGTGCACCGCAAGGGTGCGGCTTCGGCGGCCGCCGGCGAGTTCGGGGCGATCCCGGGTTCGATGGGCAGCTGGTCGTTCCACGTGCAAGGGCGCGGTTGTGCGTCGTCGTTGTGCTCGAGCTCGCACGGCGCCGGCCGTCGGCTGCCGCGCGGCGAAGCCATGCGCCGCATCAGCAGCCGCGAGTTCGAGCGCCAGCTCGGCGGCGTGCACTTCCCGCGCGAACTGGTCGAGGCCCTGCGCGACGAGGCCCCCGGTGCCTACAAGGACATCGGGGCGGTGATGCGGGCGCAGCGCGACCTGGTCAAGGTCGTGCGCCGGCTGCGCCCGGTGCTCGCCTGGAAGGGGACGTGAAGGCGGGCGAGCCCGCCGAAATCCCCTGCGTCCGGCGGCAGCGGCCGGCGAACATGCCGCGATGCCGCCGGCATCCGTCGTCAGTCTGCGCAACGTCCACAAGTCGGTGCACGAAGGCCGCGGTTCGCGGCGCGTGCTGGCCGGCGTGGACCTCGACGTCGCACCCGGCGAAGCGGTCGCCGTGCTCGGCCGCAGCGGTTCCGGCAAGTCGACGCTGCTCAACCTGATCGCCGGCATCGACGACGTCGACGAGGGCAGCGTGCGCACCTGCGAGGTCGACGTGGTGCAGGCAGACGAACGGCAGCGCGCGCGCCTGCGCAGCGAACGGCTAGGCTTCGTCTTCCAGGCGTTCCATCTGCTGCCGACGCTGACCGTCGCCGAGAACATCGCGTTGCCGCTCGAACTGGCCGGCGTCGCGCGCAGTGTCGCCGAGCCGCGCGTGCGCGAACTGCTGGCGCGCATCGGCCTCGCCGATCGGGCCCTGGCGTGGCCCGACGTGCTGTCCGGCGGCGAGCAGCAGCGCGTCGCGGTGGCGCGGGCGCTGGCGACGCGGCCGCAGCTGCTGTTGTGCGACGAGCCGACCGGCAACCTCGACGACGCCGCGTCGACCGTGGTGCTGGACCTGCTGCACGAACTGCGGCGCGCACACGGGGCGGCGCTGGTCGTCGTCACCCACAGTGCGGCGACCGCGGCCAGCTGCGATCGCCAGCTGCAGCTCGACGGCGGCGTGCTGCACGGGCTCGTGGCGAAGGGCTCCTGAGCATGCGCCTCCTGCTGCGCTTCGGCCTGCGCCACCATCGGCGCCATCCGCTGCAGACGCTGCTGACGTTGCTCGGCATCGCCGCGGGCGTCGCCTTGCTGGTCGCGATGCAGACCGCGCAACGCACCGCCGAGCGCGCGTTCGACCAGGCGCTGGCGACCGTCGCCGGCAACGCCACGCACACCGTGACCGCCGGGCCCGACGGCCTGCCGGTCGCGGCCTATGCGGCGCTGCGGCGCGAACTCGGCGGCCGCTCTGTGGCGCCGAGCGTGCGCCTCGTGGCGCGCGCCGGCTCCGGTGAGACGCTCGGCGAACGCACGGTGCTGCGCGTGCTCGGCGTCGATCCGTTGGCCGACGTCGAACTGCGGCCGTGGGCGGCGCCGGGCGGTGGCGTCGGCGGCGCGTTGCCGCTCGGGGAACTGCTGACGCGAGCGGGTTCGTTCGTGGCGACGCCGGCGGTGCTGGCGCGGCTCGGCGTGCAGCGCGGTGGCGAGCTGTCGCTGACGATCGGCGGGCGACCGGTGCGTGCGCACTGCCTCGGCGAACTGCCAGCACCGCCGGCGGTCGCCGCCGGCCTCGACGACGTGCTGCTGGTCGACGTCGCCACGGCGCAGGAATGGGGCGGTCGGCCCGACCGCGTCGATCGCCTGGACCTGCGGCTCGATCTCGCGGCGGATCGCACCGCCGAACGCGAACGCGCGCTCGCTGCCGTCGCGAGCCACTGCGGGCCAGGGGCGCGCATCGTCGCGACCGGGTCGCAGCAGGGCGGGCTCGGCCAGCTCGCGCGCGGCTTCCGCATCAACCTGACGGCGCTCAGCCTGCTGTCGCTGCTGGTGGGCGCGTTCCTCGTGCACGAGACGATGCGCCTGTCGGTGGTCGCGCGGCGCGAGGCGTTCGGCGTGTTGCGCGCGCTCGGCGTCACCGGCGGCCAGCTGGCGCGCGCCGTCGTCGTCGAGACCGCGGTGCTCGGCCTGCTCGGCAGCCTGCTCGGCGCCGGGCTCGGGGCGTTCGCGGCGCAGGCGCTTCTGCAACCGCTGGTGCGCACGCTGAACGACCACTACGCGACGTTCTCGCTGCAGGAGGTGCGCTACGAGCCGCTGGTGCTGGTGGCCTGCGTGCTGGTCGGGGCGCTGGTGGCGATGGCGGCTGGCCTGGCGCCGGCGATCGCGGCCGGCCGCGTCACCGCGCGCGACGTGCTGGTGCCGGCGCGTGCGGCGAGCGGCGAACGGCGGCGGCCGTGGGCGCGCATCGCCGTGTTCGCGGCCTTCGCCGGGCTCGCGACCGCACTGCTGACGACCGTCGGCACGCGGCTCGTGCAGGGCTACCTCGGCACGCTCGCGTTGGTGCTGGCGGCGGTCGTCGTGGTGCCGCCGGCGATGGGCGTGTTCCTGCGCGCCGTCGGCTGGCTGGTGCGCGGCAGCGGTCCGTTCGTGCGCTACGTCGTGCGCAGCACCGCGGCGGCGCGGCCGCATCTCGGCTTGCCGGTAGCGGCGATGGTGCTGGCGCTCGGCACGACGATCGGCATGGCGACGCTGGTCGGCAGCTTCCGCGACAGCGTCGCCGGCTGGCTCGCGCAGGTGCTGCCGGGCGACGTGTTCGTATCGGTGCCCGGCGGCCACGACGAGCGCGCGCTGCCGTTCGCGCCGGCGATCGTCGCGGCCTTGCAAGCGGTGCCCGGCGTCGCCGCACGCACCGAGTACCGGCGCACGGTGGTGTCGATGCGGACCGCGGCGAACCCGAACGAGGACGAAGTCGACGTCGTCGGGGTGCAGCCGACCGTGCGCTGGACGACGTCGTTCCCGCTGCTGCAGGGCGACGACGCGCGCGGCCGCGCGGCGATCGCCAACGGCGACGGCGCGTGGATCTCCGAGCCCCTGGCGTTCCGCCGCGGACTGCGCCTCGGCGACGTGCTGACGATTCGTGGCACCGGCGGGCCGGTGGCGCTGCCGATCGCCGCGATCTACCGCGACTACAGCAACGAACGCGGCGAGGCGATCGTCGGCGCCTCGTGGTTGCAGCAGCACCTGCCGGTGCCGGTGACCGCGCTCAGCTTCGAAGCGGCGCCGGGCGTCGAGGTCGAGCCGTTGGCGGCGACCCTGCGCGCCGCAGCGGCGAGCGCCGACACGCAGGCGGTGTCGGTGCGCGTGCAGGGCGAACTGCGCAGCAGCTCGCTGCAGGTGTTCGACCGCACGTTCGCGATCACCGGCGTCATGCGGCTGCTGTGCCTCTGCGTCGCGTTCGTCGGCATCTACGCGGCGTTCGCGGCGCTGCAGCTCGAACGCGCCGGCGAGATCGGCCTGCTGCGCTGCCTCGGCGCGCGGCCGCGCCAGATCGGCCTGGTCGTGCTCGGGCAGACGGCGCTGCTCGGCCTGTGCGCCGGCCTGTTGGCGCTGCCGCTCGGCGTGCTGCTCGGCCACGTGCTGGCGCACGTCATCAACCGCGTGTCGTTCGGCTGGACGCTGGTCACGGTGTCGGTGCCGTGGCGAGCACTCGGCGAAGTGCTGGTGCTCGCGATCGTCGCGGCGACGCTGGCGGGCCTGCAGCCGGCGTGGCGCTTCGCGCGCATGCGGCCGGCGGAGGGGTTGCGCGAAGCATGAACACGAACCGTTCTTCGCCGCGGGCGCGCCGTGCGCTCGCGTACACGTTGCTGGCGGCGGCTGCGTGCGGCGGCGGCGCGCACGACACGGCCGGCGAGCCCGGAACGCTCGGTGTCGCCGAGGTGCTCGGCAGCACCGCGGCCGCCGACCTCGCCGGCTTCGCGCGCGCGACGTCGCCGCCGCAGTTGGTGTTTCCGCGCGACCACGGCGCGCATCGCGACTACCGCACCGAGTGGTGGTACGTGACCGCGAACGTCGACGCCGCCGACGGCGCACGCTTCGGCGTGCAGCTGGTGTTCTTCCGCCAGGCGCTGGCGCCGCGCGCCGCCGACGCGCCGTCGCGCGCCGCCGCACTCGCGACCGACGAGGTGATCCTCGCGCACGCCGCGCTGACCGACGTGCGCGGCCGGCGCTTCTTCGCCGAAGAACGGCTGGCGCGCGGCGCCGGCGGCCTCGGCGGGGTGCAGGGGCCGGCCCCGCAGCAGCCGTTCGAAGTCGTCTGTGCCGACTGGTCGATGCGCGCCGCACCGGGAGGCGACGGCTTCCTGCCGCTCGCGCTGCGCGCCGGCGGCGAGCGCTTCGCGTTCACTCTCGAACTGCAGCCGGGCAAGTCGCTCGTGCTGCAGGGCGATCGCGGCCTCAGCCAGAAGAGTGGCGAGCCCGGCAATGCGTCGAACTACTACTCGCTGACGCGGCTGCCGATCGGCGGCGAGATCGTCGTCGACGGGGCGCGCCACGCGGTGCGCGGCGAAGCGTGGGTCGATCGCGAGTGGAGCACGTCGGCGCTCGGCGCCGAGCAGGTCGGCTGGGACTGGTTCTCGCTGCAGCTCGACGACGGTTGCGAACTGATGTGGTACCGCCTGCGCCGCCGCGACGGCTCGGTCGATCCGTGGAGCCGCGGCAGCTTCGTCGCGCGCGACGGCACGCTGACGCCGCTCGGGCCCGCCGACGTCGAGGCCGAACCGCTCGGCCGCTGGCGCGCCGACGACGGCGGCGCCGAGTATCCGGCGAGCTGGCGCCTGCGTGGTCTCGGTGCGCAGCCGTTCGAGCTCGAGGTCGTGCCGGTGCTGCCGGACCAGGAGCTGCGTGTGCTCGTGCGCTATTGGGAAGGCGCCGTCGACGTGCGCGGCACACGCGCTGGCCGCGCCGTCTCCGGTCGCGGCTACCTCGAGATGACGGGCTACGCGGGCCGCCGGTCTCCTTGAAATCCCAGCATGGCGTGCTGGGATTTCAAGGAAGGCGGAATGCCCGAGCAGCCTGGATTCGACGCCTCGTGCCGAGCGCTCACGCCGTCGCCACCGCATCGCGCCAGCGCTCGAGATGGCGCTGCACGCGTTCGGCCGGCATCTGCGGCGTGAACTGCGCCTGCTCGCGCCACGCCGCGGCGATCGCGCCCTTGCCGGACCACACGCCGGCACCGAGCCCGGCGAGGAACGCGGCGCCGAACGCGGTCGACTCCAGCTGCATCGGCCGGCGGATGCGCACGCCGAGCACGTCGGCCTGGAACTGCATCAGCAGGTCGTTCGCCGCGGCTCCGCCGTCGACCTTCAGTTCGCGCAGCGGGCGCCCGGCGTCCTGTTCCATCGCGCGCAGCACGTCGACGTTCTGCAGCGCCACACCCTCGAGCACCGCGCGCGCGAGGTGCGCCTTGCGGGTGCCGCGCGAAAGGCCGCGGATCAGGCCGCGCGCATGCGGACGCCAGTGCGGCGCGCCGAGGCCGGCGAACGCGGGCACGACGACGACGCCGTCGCTGTCGGGCACGGTGCGCGCCAGCGCCTCGAGTGCACGGCCGTCGGCGGCGAGGCCGAGTTCGTCGCACGCCCACTGCACGCAAGCACCGGCGACGAAGGCCGAGCCTTCGAGCGCGTAGGCACGTTCGTCCGGCAGCTGCCACGCAACCGTCGTCACCAGCGCGTGCCGCGACGGCATCGGCGCAGCACCGGTGTGCAGCAGCAGGAACGCGCCGGTGCCGTAGGTGCACTTCGCGTCGCCGGGTTCGAAGCAGGCCTGGCCGAACAGGGCCGCCTGCTGGTCGCCGGCGATGCCGGTGATCGGCACGCCGTCGGGAACGCCGGGTACGCCGCGCGTCGTCGCGAACGGGCCGACGCACGGCCGCACCTCCGGCAGCAGCGCCTTCGGCACCGCGAACAGCGCACACATCGTGTCGTCCCACTGCAGCGTGCGCAGATCGAGCAGCAGCGTGCGCGAGGCGTTGCTCACGTCGGTCGCGTGCACCGCGCCGCCCGACAGGCGATGCAGCAGGAACGTGTCGATCGTGCCGAACGCCAGCTCGCCGCGTTCGGCCCGCGCGCGATGGCCACCGTGGTCGAGGATCCACGCGATCTTGGTGGCGCTGAAGTAGGGATCGATCGGCAGTCCGGTGCGCGCGCGCACGGCGTCGGCGTGGCCGGCGGCGAGCAGCCGTTCGCACACGGCCGCGGTGCGGCGGTCCTGCCAGACGATGGCGCGGTGCAGCGGCCGGCCGGTCGCGCGCTCCCACAGCACGGTGGTCTCGCGCTGGTTGGTGATGCCGATCGCCGCCAGCGACGACGGCGGCACGTTCGCCTGCGCCAGCGCTCCTTGCAGTGCGGCCAGCACCGATTGCCACAGCTGTTCGGGGTCGTGTTCGACGAGGCCAGGGGCCGGATAGTGCTGCGGGAAGTCCTGGTCGCAGCGGCCGCACACGCGCAGGTTCTCGTCGAGCACCAGCGCGGTGCTGCCCGTGGTGCCCTGGTCGATGGCGACGACGTGGCGCATCGCGGCGTTGTAGCAGGTGCCCGCGTCGGCGGGCATTCGCTATGTTCGCGTGCCGATGATCGCTCCTTGGCGTCGACTGCCGCTCGGCCTGATCGTGCTTGCCGCTTGCGGGCTCGCCAGCCTCGCCGCGCGCGCGCAGGACGTGCCGAACGAGCCGCCGGTGCCGCCCGACGTGCGCTGGGTCGAAGTGCTCGTCGTCGACGCCGAGACCGGCAAGCCGGTGCCGAGCCTCGAAGTGCAATGGAGCGACGATCGTGTGCTGCAGTGGCCGTTGCCGTCGATCGACGCGCCGCTGGTGCAGCCGCCGCCGAAGCGGTTCGAACCGTTCCGTCGCCGCGGCGTCACCGACGAGCGCGGCCGCGTACGCGTGCACTTCGGCAGCCACGCGCTGGTGCAGGTGACGACGCCGACGTTGCGCGGCACGCTGTTCGTCGGCGGCGCGCCGGAGATGCTGCCGGCCGCCGACGGCTTGCTGCGGCTCGTGCTCGAGCCGTACGTGCCGTGGCCGGTTCGCGCGGTGGATCCGACCGGCAAGCTGGTGCCGAACGTGCAGGTGACGCTCGGCGTGGCCGGCTCGGCCAATGCGACGGTGCTGGCCAGCGTGATCACCGGCGCCGACGGCGCGGCTGAACTGGCGATCCCGAAGGCGGTGTTCTCGGCGAGCAGCGAACCGCCGATGCTGCGCGTCACCGCCCAGCGCGCGGGGCGTGAAGAGCCGCCGCTGCTGGTGCCCGCGGGCGAACTGGCGAAGCCGCTGTCGGTGGCCGTGCCCGCCGTCGGCAGCGTGCGCGTGGTGGTGCGCGCCGCGGGCCAACCGCTGGTCGGTGGCGGCCACGTCGACGTGCAGCTGCAGCGCGAGTCCGGGTTGCATCCGCTCGGCACGTGGCCGCTCGCGGCCGACGGCACGGCGGTGTGCGACGGCGTGCCGCTGGGCGGCGAACTGGTCGTGCGTCTGCGGCTCGACAGCCTCGGCGTCGAGAAGGTGATCGACGGGCCCGCGGCCGAGGCGCCGGCGACGGCGACGTTCGAGCTGGCGGCGATGCCGTTCACCGTGCGCGGCACGCTGCTCGGCGTCGATGGCGCGCCGCTCGCGAGTGGCCACGTGTCGGCGCAGGCGCTCGGTGGCGGGCAGGCGTGGAACGGTTCGCTGGCGCTCGGCGACGACGGCCGCTTCGTCTGGCGGCTCGCCGAGGCGCAGTTCGCGCCCGATCGCCTCGACTCGCTGCTGCTGTCGTTGTCGGGCCGCGGCGGCGTGCCGTGGCGGTGCGAGCGGCGCGACCTCGCGGTCGTCGCCGGCGACAACGACCTCGGCGAACTGCGCATGACGGCGCCGCCGCTGCTGCTGCGTGCGCGGGTGCTCGTCGACGGCGAGCCTGGGTTGCTGACCACCGGCCTCGTCGTCGAGACCGCGCGGCTGGGTGCCGAGGGCGACGCGAACGGCTGGCACGCAGCGCGCAACTTCCAGTTCGAGCCGCGCTGGGGCGGGTTCCTGCTGTGGGGCGAGGCGCCGAAGCTCCGCCATCGTGTGCGCGTCGCGGCGCCGGGGCTGATCGCGGCCGGCACGACCGAGTTCGAACCGGGTGGCGAGCTGACGCTCGAACTGCAGCGCGCCCTGCCGCTGGTCGTGCGCACCGTGCTGCCCGACGGCCTCGAACTCGACGCGCTGCGCGCCGAGCTGGTGCCCGAACGCGGCGAGCCGCGGTTGGTCGGCGCGCGCTTCCTCGCCGTTCCGGAGAAGGCGAACGCCGCCGAGGCGGCGCGCGAGCTGCGCTTCGCCGGTGTGCCGCGCGGGCGCTACCAGCTGCACCTCGGCCCGGCCGGCTGGGGCGAGCCGGCGATGGTCGTTCGCGATGTCGAGCTGCCGCTGCCGCCGGAAGGGGATCCGCGGCTCGACGGACTCGACCTGCGGCCGCACGTGCGCATGGTGCGCGTGCGTGTCGCGCGCCCGCCGCAGCCGCGCGGCAGCCGCGACCTGGCGGCGGTGTTCGTCGACACGGCGACGTTGCCGGCCGAGGAGTGGTGTGGCTTTCCGGTGGTGAACGGCACCGCGCGCGTGGCGCTGCCGCTGCGCCCGGTCGAGCTGCTGGTGGCGGCGGTCGGTTGCCGGCCGCAGGCGTTGCGCGCCGTGCGCGGCGATGCGCAGGTCGAACTGGTGGCGTGGCCGCGCCTCACGGTCGATCTGCAAGGGGTGCCGGAGCTGCCGCCGGGCCTGCAGGCGGTGATCGTCTGCCGCGCCGCGGAGCCGCAGGGGCCGGTGCGGGCGCTGTTCCGCGTCGGCAACGAACGCGGGGCGTTGCGCGAACTGCTGGAGACGGCGCCGACGACGATGGGTGTCGACGGCGACGGCGACCTGCCGGCACTCGACGCACCAGCGCCTTGGTCGCTGCTGCTGATGGCGCCGTGGGGCGAACGTCTGCTCGACGACGTCACGCCGCGGCAGTTGCCGGCCGGGCCGGGTCGCGTGCGCGTGCAGGTCGACGCCGCGGCGGCGGCGAAGGCCGTCGCCGAGCTGCTGGCGGGGCGGCCGGCCGACGAGCGCTGACGCGCGGACGCTTCAGCGCGGCGACGAACGCGCTGGCCGCTGCAGGCGCGCCGTGATCGCCGCGACCGCAGCGCCGAGGCGCTGACCGGCAGCCGCGCGTTCGGCGCCCGGCACGCCGTCGTGCGCCAGCATCACCACGTGCACGAACGCGCCGTCGGGGCCCGTGCGCCAGCCGGCGTCGACGCGCGTGATCGGATCGCTGTCGAGCGCGCCGTTCTTGCCGTAGTTGGCGCGACCCTGCGCGTCGCTGGCGCGCGCCAGCACCGAACGCGCGGCGTCGATCGCGAGCTGTGGCACGCCGGGCAGGTCCGCGCGCGCGAGCCGCGCGTGCACGTCGGCGAGCGCGTGCGCCGTGGCCTCGTTGTCGCCGTTCACCGTGCGGTCGGCGAGCATGTAGCGGCGCACCTGCAGGCCGCGCCATTCCGGCGCGCGCGCGTGCAGCTTCGCTTCGAGCCACGCCGGCCCGCCGAACGACGCGGTGACAAGGTTCGCGGCGAGGTTGTAGGTCAGGTTGTCGACGCCCTTGCCGCTGATCATCGCCTCGGCGATGCGGTGCACGCTGGCGCCACCGAGCGCCTTCTTGGCGGTGGCGCGCTGCTCGGCGGTGAAGTGCGCGACCGCCGGGTGCTTGCCGTCGGCGAGCACGGCATCGGCGCCGGGCAGCGGCTTGCCGAGGGCGGTGGCGTGTGCGGCGAACAGTTCGACCAGGTAGGCGGCCTTGATCGCGCTCGCGCACGGCAGCGGCGTCTCGACGTTCCACGCCAGATGCGGTTCGCCGTCGGCGGGGCCGAACCAGACGGCGGCGCGCACGCCGGGGCCGAGTTCGGCGACGAGTTGCTGCACGTCGGCGCGCAGCTGCGGGTCGACGGCGCGGTCGGCGACCGGGCGACGACCGGCGGCACAGGCGGGCAGCAGGGCGAACAGCGCCGCCGTCGCCAGCGCGAGCAAGCGGTGCCGCAGCGCGTGCAGCGGGACGGTCGGCAACAGCATTGCGGGGGGATGCAGCGGTGGCATGCTGCGAGTCTCTGCGCGCGACCGTTCGCTGGCCAGGGCCGCGTCGTCTCCGCACCGTTCGCCATGCGCCTCCTGCACACCGCCGACTGGCATCTGGGTCACGTGCTGCGCGACCACGCGCGCACGGCCGAGCACGCGCACTTCCTGCGCTGGCTCGTCGACACCGTCGTCGAACGGCGCGTCGACGCGCTGCTGATCGCCGGCGACGTGTTCGACGCGGCCAATCCGACGCCGGTGGCGCTGCGCGCGTGGTTCCGCTTCCTCGGCGACCTGAAGCAGCGCGCGCCGAAGGTGCAGGTCGTCGTCATCGCCGGCAACCACGACAGCGCCGCGCGCCTCGAGGCGCCGCGCGAACTGCTGGCGGCGTTCGACGTGCGCGTGGTCGGTGCGATCGAACGCGGGGCCGACGGCCGCTTGTGCACCGACCCGCTGCTGGTCCGGCTGCGTGGTGCCGACGGCAGCGAGGCGCTGTGCGTCGCGGTGCCGTTCCTGCGCGCCAGCGACGTGCTGGCGCTGGTGCCGCCGGCCGCCAGCGCGGCGGCGACGCCGACGGGCGAGCGCGCGGCGAACGGCGACTACGTGCTGCCGCGGCCTGGCGAGCCGCTCGTGGCCGCGAACGAACCCACCGATCCGCTGCTGGTCGGCATGCGCACGCTGCACGACGAACTGTTCGCCGCGGCGCGCGCGGCCCGTCGCCCCGGCGAAGCGATGGTGGCGATCGCGCACGGCTACCTGGTCGGCGGCGCCCTCAGCGAACTCAGCGAGCGCAAGGTGCTCGGCGGCAACCAGCACGCGTTGCCGCTCGACCTGTTCCCCGACGATTGCGCCTACGTGGCGCTCGGCCACCTGCATCGGCCGCAGACGCTCGGCGGCCGCGAGCACGTGCGCTACGCCGGTTCGCCGATCCCGCTGTCGATGCCGGAGCGCCTGCACGCGCACCACGTCGTGTTCTGCGACCTCGACGGCGAACGCGTGGCGAAGGTCTGGTCGCTGCGCGTGCCGCGGCTGGTGCCGATGCTGCGCCTGCCCGAGCGCGGCGAGCTCACCGTCGACGAGGCGCTCGCGGCGGTCGCGGCGCTGCCGGCGCGCGATCCGGCGACGCCCGACGAACTGCGCCCGCTGGTCGAGGTCGCCGTGCGCCTGGCGCAACCGTCGCCGCAGCTCGGCGAACGCATCGCGCGTGCGATCGCCGACCGGCAGGCGCGGCTGGTGCGCGTCGAGATCGTCACCGACGCCGAAGCCGCCGACCGCGCCGCCGGCGGCGACACCGCGCGCCCGGCGGAGCTGGCGTCGTGGACGCCGGAGCAGGTCTTCGTGAAGCGCTACCAGCAGGCGCATCGCGAGCCGCCGGCGCCCGAGCTGCTGCGCGCGTTCCGCGAACTGCTCGAGCAGGTGCAGCACGACGAGCCGGCCGGAGGGGCGCGATGAGGATCCTCGCCATCCGCGGCCAGAACCTCGCCAGCCTCGCGCAGTCGTTCGAGGTCGACTTCGTGCGCGGCCCGCTCGCCGGCGTCGGCCTGTTCGCGATCACCGGCCCGGTCGGCGCTGGCAAGAGCACGCTGCTCGATGCGCTGTGCCTGCCGCTGTTCGACCAGACGCCGCGCCTGCACGGCCGCGGTGGCCCGCTGGTCGGCGACGAGGAGCAGGACCCGAACGACTGGCTGCGCGCCAACGACCCGCGCACGCTGCTGCGCCGCGACGCCGCCGAAGGCTTCGCCGAGGTCGACTTCAGCGGCCGCGACGGCGTGCGCTACCGGGCGCGCTGGAGCGTGCGCCGTGCGCGGCGCCGCCTCGACGGCCGTGTGCAGGAACAGGAACTGTCGCTGCGCGACCTGGACCGCAACCTCGTCGTCGCCGCCGGCCGGCGCAGCGAAGTGCTGCTGGCGGTGCAGCAGCGGCTCGGGCTCGACTTCGCGCAGTTCTGCCGCTCGGTGCTGCTGGCGCAGGGCGACTTCGCCGCGTTCCTGCGCGCACCCGCCGACGAACGCGCACGGCTGCTGGAGACGTTGACCGGCGCCGAGATCTACCGACGGTTGTCGAAGGCGGCGCACGAACGTGCGCGCAGCGCTGGCATCGAGGTCGGCAAGCTGCAGGCGCAGCTCGACGCGCAGCAGGTGCTCGCCGACGAACAGCGGCGTGCGCTCGAACAGGAGCTCGCGCGCTTGCGCGACGAGCAAAGGATGGCCGAGGTCGGCATCGCACTCGCGAGCCAGCACGTGCAGTGGCACGACGACGCCGCGCACCATCGGCAGCGTGAGAGCGAAGCGACGGTCGCGCTGCAACAGGCGATCGTGCGCGACCAGGCGGCCGCCGAGCCGAAGCAGCGAGTGGCCGCGCAGCAGCGGGCGCTGGCGGCGGTGCCGCGTTGGCAGCTGGCGCAGGAAGCCGCGGCGCGCGCCGACGCGGCCGAACGCGACGAGCGTGCGGCGGTGGCGCTGCTCGACGAACGGCAACGCGCGCTGGTGGCGGCGGAGGCGCAGTGGAGTGCCGTGTTCGTGCGCACGTTCGCGGTGGCGCCGCCGGCGGAGTGGCCGCCGCTGCTCGCCGAGCTCGCGCGCTGGCAGCCACTGGTGCAGCAGCTGCAGCAGGCCGAACGCCATCGGCGCGAGCTCGCGGCGTCGGTGCCGGCGCGAGCCAAGGCCGTGGCGGAGGCGCTCGCGGCGCAGGCAGCGGCGCAGCAGCAGGTGGCGGCGGCGGCGGCCGAGGTCGTGCGTGTGCGCGGCCAACTCGCGACGGCGCAGGCTGCGGCCCAGGCGTTTCGCGGCGACACACTGCAGGCTCGGCGTCGCGAGCTCGACGCGATGCGCGAGCAGCTGGCCACCGCGCAGCGCCTGCTCGACGCGTGGAGTCGCGCGGCGACGGCGGCGGGTCGCACGGACGAGCGCGCCGCAGCGGCGGCGGCGACAGCAGCGGAGCTGCAGGCGAAGCTCGCCACCGCCGAGGGCAAGCACGGGCAGGCGGTCGCCGCGGTGCAGCGCGTGCGCACGCAGCTCGAGGCGCTCGGCCAGCGGGCGGCGCTGGCGGCGTTCGGGGCGCAGCTGCAGCCTGGATCGCCGTGCCCGTTGTGTGGTTCGGCCGAGCATCCGGCCCCCGTGCACCACGACGACGCCGAACTGGCCGTGCAGAAGCGGGCTGGCGCTGCGGCGGAGCGGGTGCTGGCCGAGGCCGAGGCGCAGCTGCGAACGGCGGCGACCCAGGCCGCGGCGGCGCAGCGCGATCGGCAGCGCGCCGAAGAAGAGCGACAGCTCGCGGCCGACGAACTGGCGGCGGCGCAGCGCGCGTTCGCCGCGCTCGGTGCCTGCCGCGAAGCCGAGCTCGCGGGTGCGCAGTCGTGGTTCGCCGCGGCGACGTCGGCGCAGGCGCTGGCGACGACGGCGTTCCAACACGACGAAGCCGCGGCGACCGCGGTCGTGCAGCAGTTGCAGCACGCACTCGCCGCCGCCGGCGACGTCGAACGGCGGCAGCACGAGCGGCAGCAGGCACTGGCACGCGCCGACGCGGCGTACGAGCGGGCGCGCGAGGCGGAGTCCCAGCTGGCCCGCGACGGCGCGGCAGCGGCGGCGCGCCTCGACGAACTGCTGGCGGCGCTGGCGCCGGCGTGCGCGTTCCTGCCGGAGGGTGTGGCGTCGCTGCAGGGGTTGCCGGGTGATCGCCTCGCCACGTTGCAGGCCCTGGCCGACGAGTTGCGCCGGCGCAACGACATCGCTGCCCAGCTGCAGGCGGCACAGGTTGCGCGGCAGCTGCGCGGGGCGGCGGCGATCGAGGCAGTGCAGGAACGCGAACGGGCCCGTCAGGACCTGCTGCGCGCGTTGGCGCCGGACGGCCTGGCCCTCGCCGACGTCGAAGCGGCGGCGCGGCTCGGCGCCGACGGCATCGCCGAGATCGCGCGGCAGCATCGGGAGCTCGAGGACGAGGTCGTGCGCGCGCGTGCGGCCTTGGCGGTGATCGCGCGCGACCGCCAACGCCACGAAGCGCAGGCGCGGCCGGCGATGGACGCCGACGAAGCGAAGCGTGCGCTGGCCGACGCCCGCACCGCCGCCGAGCAGCTGCAGAAGCGCTGCGACGAGGCCAAGGCGCGGCTCGGCGCCGACGACCTGGTGCGCCGGCAACGCGACGAACTGGCGCCGCGGCTCGCCGCCGCCCAGGCGGCGCAGGGCGTGTGGCTGCAGCTCGACGAACTGATCGGCAGCAGCACCGGCGACGCGTTCGCGGTGTTCGCGCAGGAGCTGACGCTCGACCTGCTGCTGCTCGAGGCCAACCGGCGGCTCGCCGAGCTGGCCCGGCGCTACCGGCTGCAGCGGAACCGCGGCGGCGAACTCGACTTCGTCGTCGTCGACCTCGACCTCGGCGGGCAGCGGCGCAGCCTGATGACGTTGTCCGGCGGCGAGACGTTCCTGGTGTCGCTGGCCCTGGCGTTGGCGCTGGCGACGCTGGCGGCGCCGCGCTCGCGCGTCGAGACGCTGTTCCTCGACGAAGGCTTCGGCACGCTCGACGCGCAGTCGCTGGAGCAGGCGCTCGGTGCGCTCGATGCGCTGCAGGCGGCCGGCTGCCAGGTCGGCATCATCTCACACGTCGACGGCATCGCCGAACGCATCGGCGCGCAGGTCGTAGTGCAGCCGGAAGGAGCCGGGCAGAGCCGCGTGCTGGCGCGGGTGCGGTGAGCGGCGTCGCGCGGCGCGCGGCCGCGGGGCGACGGAACGCGTCCGTTTCGTGGGCTCGGTGAGCGAACGGCCCCGGCGCGCTCGCTAGGCTTCCCGCCGCCATGGAATCCGCTCCGTCCTCGTCACGCGGCCTGTCGCTGCCGACCAAGATCCTGCTCGGCCTGCTGGTCGGCGCGGCGATCGGCGTCACGCTGAACCTGGCCTACGCGCCACCGCTCGGCGGCGAGAAGACCGAGGCGTGGAAGACGCTCGAGGGCATCGCGGACGGCGTCGTCAAGCCGTTCGGCGACCTGTTCCTCAGCATGCTGTTCATGGTCGTCGTGCCGATCGTCTTCAGCTCGCTGTTCCTCGGCGTCGCCGGGCTCGGCAGCGTGCAGAAGCTCGGCAGCCTCGGCGGGCGCACGCTGCTGTGGTTCCTGGGCACGACGGTCGTGGCCGTGCTGCTCGGCATCTTCCTGGTGACGGTGATCGCACCGGGCAAGGCGGTGTCGCCGGAGGTCGCCGCACAGATCAAGGCGCAGTACCTCGGCGACGCGCAGGCGCGAATCCAGCAGGGCGCGCAGGCCAAGGGTTGGATCCAGATGCTGGTCGACATCGTGCCGCGGAACGTCGTCGGCGCCGCGGCCGACAACGGCAAGGTGCTCGGCCTGATCTTCTTCGCGCTGATCCTCGGCGCCGCGGCGATCCGCTTGCCGGCGGAGCGCACGCGCGTGCTGCGCGAACTGCTCGAAGGCATCTACGAGCTGTGCGTGCGCGTGCTCGGCTGGGTGATGAGCCTGGCGCCGTACGGCGTCGCCTGCTTGATCTTCCACGCCACGGCGAAGCTCGGCATCGACGTCATGAAGCTCGTCGGCGTCTACTTCCTGACGGCGATGGGCGGGCTCGTGTTCTTCCAGGTGGTCGTCATCACCCTGTTGGCGAAGGTGTTCGCCGGTCTGTCGCCGGGCCGCTTCTACCGCGGCATCCGCACGCTGGTCGTCACCGCGTTCTCGACCTCGTCGTCGAACGCGACGATGCCGACGACGATCCGCACGGCGACCGACGAGTTCGGTGTGCCGAAGGAGATCGCCGGCTTCGTCATGCCGCTGGGTGCGACGATGAACATGAACGGCACCGCGCTGTTCGAGGGCGTGTCGATCCTGTTCCTGGCGCAGGTCTACGGCCAGGATCTCAGCTTCGCGCAGCAGGCGATGGTCGTCGGCATGGCGGTGCTGACCGCGATCGGCGCCGCCGGCGTGCCGGGTGGCTCGCTGCCGCTGCTCGCCGTCGTGCTGACGCAGATCCAGGTGCCGCCGGAACTGCTGGCGCTGATCCTCGGCGTCGACCGCCTCGTCGACATGACGCGCACGATCCCGAACGTCACCAGCGACCTCGTCTGCAGCCTGTGGCTCGCGCGCCGCGAAGGGCACGTGCTCAAGGCCTGAGCGGGTTGCACGGGTACTCGGGCTGGTGGATCACGTAGCCGCTGGTGCGCACGTGGGCGGGCAGCACCGGCAGCAGCAGGAAGCCGGTGCAGCGGTAGCGGACGAGCAGGCGCGGCCGTGCCGACGCGTTGCCCGGCGCGAAGCCTTGGTGCGGCGCCGGTGCGTCGTGCGCGGGCGTCAGCAGGTGCCACTCGGGCCAGGACGCGCACGGCAGCAGCCACGGGCTCGCTTCGAGCTGGGCCGGCACCGGGAACGAGCCGAAGTGGAAGCACTGCTGCGCCGGCAGGCGCGGCAGCAGGAACAGCAGCAGGCAGGACAGGGGCATGAAGAGGATGGGGTTCATGCCCAGAGGGGAACGCGACCGCGTACTTCCGCCGAAAAACCCTGCAGGCGAAACAGCACCGGCGCGCCCGGGGATGCCGAGCGCGCCGGTTCGGCGCCCGCCTCGCGGCGGTTCGCGGTGGTCGGGATCACGCGGTGGGGATCCCGCAGCGATCACTTCGCGGCGCAGCAGGCGTCGAACGCGGCCTTCTTGTCGGCGTCGCTCATGGTGGTCCACTTCGTCTGGCACTTCTCGCAGCAGAAGCCGACCTTGGTGCCGGCGTATTCGACGACCGGGCTGTCGGCGCTCAGGGCCTCCTTCGAGACCGGGCACATGTTGCAGCAGGCGCCGTTCGGGCCTGCGGCCTTGCTCGTCGAAGCGCAGCTGGCGAAGGCGAACAGGGAAACGGTGGCGACGAACGCGGTGAGGAGGTTCTTCATGGCCGACGGATCATGCGCGGGCGCGCGGGCCGCTGGCAACCGTCGTGGAGCTTTCCCGCGATCTGCCTACGCACCTTGACGTAGCGGCCAGCGCGCGGCGAACTGCAGTCCCCATGCGACCCCTCTCCCTCGTCGTCCTTCCCCTGCTCGCCGCCGCCCTCGCGGCGCAGAGCACCGCGGTTCCCGGCCTCGACATCCGCATCTACGAGGTCGGTTGGCCCACGATCTACGGCCGCCGCGGCGCCGCGTATCCCAACGGCGAGATCGCGATCGCGATCGGCCATTCGATGTGCAACAACGGCACGGTGCCGATCCCGTGGCTCGGCACCTCGGGCGGCCTGATGCTCGCGACCTACCCGCGCATCGGCTTCCTGATCGCTCGCGAGAGCGGCGGTCGCCTGGTGCAGGTCTCGAACAAGGCGCACATGAAGCACTCGCGCGTCGCGTTCAACTTCGGCGGGGGCCCTTGCGGCACCTGCGGCAGTGGTCCGGCGAACACGTTCCGCGTCGGTTGCAGCGACGTCTACACGACCGGCTTCAACGGCAACCAAGGCACGCTCGGCCCGACCACCGAGGTCGATCCGTGGACCGGCAACTGGAACCCGGTCGGCAGCTTGTTCGACAGCGGCGACCCGTCGGTCGGCGGCGCCGCGGCGAGCGACGGCGTCTACTCGCTGTCGACGCTCGGCTGGGACCAGTTCAAGAACCGCATGCTGGTGCGCGAAGCCGAACTCGCGGTGCCGGGTGCGGTGTTCTATGGCCAGAACCACGTCAGCGTCATCGGCGAGCCGGGCGACGTGCGCTCGAACAACCTGGGCTCGCGCCCGCTGAACATCACCTGGAACGGCACCTTGTGGACGACGTCGCTGACCTCCGGCGGCACGTTCCTCGGCGGCTCGGTGTTGAACCGCTGGACCGGCGCCACCGTCACCCAGGCGCGCAACGGCAACGACGACGGCCACTTCGTCGTCGGCGTCAGGGTCACCGGTCCGGTCAACGGCCTGTGGCACTACGAGTATGCGATCCACAACCAGGACAACGGTCGCGGCGGCGCCGCCTTCCGCCTGCCGGTCTGCGCGTCCGCGCGCGTCGTCGCCGCCGGCTTCCGCGACCTCGACACCGATCCGCTGAACGACTGGCAGGTGAGCCGCAGCGGCGGCGAGCTGGCGTTCCTCGGCGCGGCCAACAACCCGCACGACTGGAACACGATCTACAACGTGTGGTTCGACTGCGATGCCGCCCCGGTCGCCGGCACGATGACGATCGACCAAGCGCGCATCGGCCCGGGCGCCCTCAGCGTCGCGGTGCCGACGACGGTTCCGGGCCTGCTCGGCACCGAGTACCTCGGCGCTGGTTGCCCCGGCTCGCCGTCGCTGTTCGCCAACGGCCTGCCGTCGTCGCCGAACCTGGCCTACGCGCTGCAGACCAGCGGCACGCCGAACGCGTTCGTCGCCTTCGCCTTCGCCTCGCAGCCGGCCGCGGTGTCGCTCGGCGGCGGTTGCACGCAGTACGTCGACGGCGGCACGCTGATCGGCGCGTTCCCGATCCAGGCGAACGCCGCCGGCCAGGCCTCGTTCGCGCTGCCGATCCCGGCGGCGCTGGCGCCGACCGACCTCGCGGTGCAGGCGTTCGAAGTCGCGGCCAACGGCCCGGTGCTCGGCTTCCTGATCGCCAGCAACGGCGTGCGTGTGCGCGCGGCCGGCACCGGCTGCCCGTGAGCCGCTGGCGTTCGCGGCCCCGCGGCGGTCCACTGCGCGCATGAAGATGACCGCCGCGGAGCGCATGAACCTGATGAAGTTCGTGTGCTCGTTCGTCTGGACCGACCTCAAGGTCGCGCGCCAGGAGCGCGACCTGGTGATGCGCATCGCGGGGCGACTCGCGCTGACCGACGCCGAGCTGAAGCAGGTCGAGCAGTGGCTGCGCGTGCCGCCGAACGTCGAGGAAGTGGATCCGACCGCGGTGCCGCAGGCGCACCGCCAGCTGTTCCTGCAGGCGGCGGAGCTGGTGGCGAAGGCCGACGGCAAGGTCGTGCCGGCGGAGAAGGACACGCTGGCGCTCTTCCGCGACCTGCTCGAAGGCTGAGAGCGCGCGCTCGTTCGACGGGAGTCAGAACCGCTCGCGGTGGCGGTCCCACATGCGCTCGGTGAAGCGGCTCCAGCAGCGAGTCCACTCGCCGCGCGGTTCGACCTGCAGGTAGCGGTCGACGTAGTCGAACAGCGGATCGTGGCCCCAGGCCTTCTCCAGCTTCATCGCGCGCGCCGCCAGCACGAAGCCGGCCCAGGCGTTCGCCGTGCAGCAGCGGCGGTAGGGATCGCCGGCCCACGCCTTCTGGTCGAGGCTCGGGTCGGTGGCGTGGCGGTTGCCCCACTCGGCGAGGCCGATGTCCTCGGGGCCGTAGCCGCCGAAGCCGCCGTTGACGACGCCCGGCGCGGTCTCGGCGACGAAGAACGTCTGCGCGTCCTCGGCGAACGCGAACTTCTTCGTGAGGGCGAGATCGAGCAGCGCATCGTCGCGCAGCAGGGCACCGGCGAGCAGCAGCGGGAACTTGCGGCCCGCGCCGCTGCCGCCGTCGGCGACGAAGCTGCCGCCGTTCTGCACGATGCCGGCGACGTCGAGGCCGAGCTGCACCATGGCGATCGCCAGCGGTCGCTTCTGTTCGTCGGGCACGTCGAGCTGCAGTGCCAGCGCCGCCTGGCCGACGAGGTCGGCGAGGTCGCGGCCGTAGTCCGGCATGTTGTTGCGCGGGTGCAGGTAGCCGCCGGTCCAGCCGGGCAGGTGGTCGAGCCAGGTGAACGTGAAGTGCTGGCGCAGGTCGTCGAGCAGCGGCATGCCTTCGACGGCCTCGAGGCGCGCGAGCCGCGACAGGTCGAGGTCCTTGGCGAGCCAGCGACACTGCTTGTCGGTGCCGCAGTACGGCGGCCGGAAGGCGCCTTCCGGCGGTTGTTCGGCGAGCACGGTCAGCACCGCGCAGCTCTCGAGCTGCGGCAGCTGGCCGGGCTGCGGATGGCTGATCGTCGACACCAGCGACGTGCCGGGTGGCAGCGACAGCGGCGTCTCGCGGCCGACGCCGAGGGCGACGTTGCCGCGCGGGTCGTAGCGACCGTCGGCGCCGTCGCCGAACATCGCGTTGTCGTAGCTCTGCGTCAGCGACTTCGGATCGGGGTTGATCGCCGAGCCGTGCAGCACGCGCACGCCGTCGGTCGCACAGCGCGGCTTGATGTCGACGATCTCGACCGGGCCCACGACCCACCAGTCGCCGTTGGCGAAGCGGCCGCAGAGCGACGGCTTGCCGAACGTCCAGGTGATGCCGGCGCGGTCGACGCTGGCGAGGTGGCCGACCGGCGGCGGCGCCTTGGTGCCGTCCTCGCGCACCTCGGTCCACTGCTGGCCGGCGACGACGCCGTCGCTGCTGGCGATGGCGCTGGTCTGGCCGGCGGTGTCGGTCGCGCGCACGTTCGTGTGCAGCGGCACGCCGAGCGGCAGGCTCAACTCGGTGGCCGCGGCGTGCGTGGCGCCGCCGAGGCGCGTCCACGGCAGCACGTCGGTGGCGCCGGGGGAGGTGCCGATGCTCCACTCGTAGACGACCGGCCGCCCTTCCGGATCGACGAACGGATCCCAGTTGGCGAACAGCGAGGTCCGGCTCTCCTGGCTGTCGACGTCGTCGGCGAGGCCGTCGCGCACCGAGGCGGTCGCCGGCGGGCCGTCCTGGGTGGTCGGGCTGGGCGGCGGCGAGCCGCCGCAGGCGGCGAGGGCGGCGGCCAAGGCCACGGCGCCGCGGACCAACGGCCGATGAGTCCGCGTTCGGTACGAGGCGGGGCGATGGTGTTCCGATCCCAGGAGGCTCTGCTCCGAAGCTCCGACGAGCATGGGGCGCGAGCGTAGCCCGGCCGAGGCGGCGAAGTCGACGACCAGCAGGCCGCAGAATGCGCATAAGGCCGGCGGGGCCCAGTGGCCGAAAATGGCCACGGCATCGGCGGTGTGGGCTCAACGGGGATCCGCTACCATCCGCGGCCCACGGTTCGGCCACACGGGCGCGAACGCACGGAGCAGCATGACGAAGAACCTCGCAGACGAACTGCAGCGCACCGCGCGCCAGGCGCTCGCCGGCCTGCAGCCGGTGGCGCAGGGGGACGAGTTCGGTGGCCTGCCGTTCCGACGGTTGGTCGCCGCCGTCTTCCGCGGCCGCTACCTGTTGTTCGGCACCACCTTCCTCGGCTTGCTGATCGGCCTGTTCCTGGCGATCACGACGGTCAACACCTACGTCAGCGAGGGCCGCTTCCAGTTCACCGCGACCGGCGCCGAACGCCTGCGCGTCGACACCGCGTCGGCGGCGGAGACGAGCCAGGAGATGATGGCGGCTGGCGCCACCTACATCCTCAGCAACAACGACCTGCTCGAGCGTGTCGTCAAGCGCCTGGGCCCGAACCGCATCCTGCAGCCGTACGAGCCGGGCAAGGGCGAGGAGAACGGCGTCAAGTCGCTGTTCTTCCGCATCCAGCGCGACTGGAACATGACGCGCGAGGAGGACCGCACGCCGGAGGCGGCGCTGCGCCACCTGAAGCGCACGATCGTGGTCGACGCCCCGCGCTACTCCGGCATGCTGGTCGCGACCTGCGTCGCCAACAACCCGGAGCTGGCGCGCGAGATCCTCGCCACCTGGATGGACGAGGCCAAGCGGTGGCACATCGAGACGTACGACGACAGCAAGTCGTACGACGCTGCGAAGAAACGTTTCGAGGACAGCAAGGTCGCGCTCGACGCGGCCAACACGGCGATGGCGCAGTTCCTGGCGCGAAAGGCCAAGGTGTTGAGCTTCGACGCCGACAAGGAGCGCCTCGAGGTCGAGCTCGGCGGCGCCACCGGCCGCGAGAGCGATCTGCGGGCGGAGATCAAATCCAAGGAGGAGGAGATTCGCGGTTTGCGAGCCATGCTCGATGGACCCGACAAGCTGCCGTCGACCGTCAAGATGAAGGTCCGACAGAGCACTGCCAGCCAGGAGATGATCACCCGGGTCGAAGCGGAGATCGTCGCCAAGGACTTCGAACTCCGGCAGTGGCGCTCGACCAACCCGAACTCGCCCGACGTGCGACGTCTCGAGGGCGACTTGAAGAACAAGAACGATCAGCTGAAGCAGCTCAGGGCGGAGATGCAGAACGCTCCGGTCATCGAGGAGGACGTCGACAATCCGCTGCTCAAGAAGGCGCAGGAGGACTTGATCACGCGCGAGGGCCAGCTGATCTCGGACAAGGCCCGGCTCGAGGCGGCGACGTCACTGCGCACCGAGAAGGAGAACGAGCTGCGGCGCCTGATCGAACTCGAGCCCGAGTATTCTCGCCTCCTCGCGGCGAAGCTCAGCGCCGACTCCGACGTGCACGCCACCGAAGCGCTGTGGAAGCAGGCGCAGGAGAAGCGCGCTCTCGGCGAAGGCAACTTCAGCTCGCTGAAGCCGATCCAGAATGCGTCGTTCCCGCTGGAGAAGGAGGGCCCGAACCGCGCCAAGCTGATCTTCGGCGCGTTTGCGGTCGGCCTGTTCCTCGGTCTCGGCGTGCTGGTGCTGCGTGCGTTGCCCGACGACGTCGTGCGCACGCGCGACGACCTCGAACGCATCGAGGGCCTGACGGTGATCGGCGTGATGCCGAGCCTCGACGGCAAGAACCTGCGGCGCCACGTGGCGCTGCGCGAACAGGGGTGGTGACGATGCTGCGCAACCTGATCCAGACGGACGGCAACAGCAAGCGGGCGGAGGTCATCGCGACCGAGCTCGGCTACCTGTGGTCCAACCTGCTCCAGCGCGGCGTCGGCGACACGCACCGCGCCATCGGCTTCTGCGCCATCGGCGACGACGAAGGGTCGAACACCCTCGCCGCCAACCTGGCGCTGTTCCTCGGCAACAAGCAGAAGCGCGTCGCCCTGGTCGAGGCGACGCTGCGTGACGCCAAGCTGGCGAGCGTGTTCCAGGCGACGGCGTCGCCGGGCCTGGCCGAACTGCTGACCGGCGCCGCGACGATGCGCGACGTGCTGCGGCCCGAGGTCGCGGCCGGCGTCGACCTGATCCCCGCCGGCGTCAGCACCGATCCGTTCTGGACGTTCACCGGCGACAAGCTGCGCACGACGCTGAACCACGTGCTCGAGAACCACGACCTGTGCCTCGTCGACGTGCCCGGCCTGAACCGCGCGCCGGAAGCGAGCTTCGTCGTGCGTGCGCTCGACGCCGTCGTGCTGGTGGTCGAGACCAACCGGCATCGTGAAGCGGTCGTGCGGCGCAACCTGACCTACCTGCGTTCGCTCGGCACGCCGGTGCTCGGTTCCGTCGCCAACCAGCTGGTGCACGAGATCCCGGCGTTGGTGCACAAGCTCATGTGAGCGAGCTGGCCGGCGGCCGCGCGATCGCTACAACCCCGCCGTGCCGAAGCCGCCCGTTCCTGCCGAGCGACCGCTGCTGGTCGTCGACGCCACCGAGTGGTTCCACGATCCGGTGTTGGCGGCGCACGTGACGCCTCGCCACTGGCGGCGCCTGCCGAAGCGCGCCGCGGTGGCCGCGAAACTGCTGCTGGCCGAACTGCAGCGCGCGCGCCGTGTCGCCACCTGGTGCGTGCCGCCGGAGCTGGCGATGGCCGCGCCGGAGCTGCTGCGCGAACTGGTCGCCGCCGGCCACGGCCTGGCGCTGGCGGTGGTCGCGGCTGAGCCGCTCGCGCGGGTGCCGGCCGAACGCCGCGCTGCGGTCGTGGCGACGTGGGCGCAACAGCGCGACGCACTGGCGGCCGCCGGTGGGCGCGAGGTGCGCGGCCTCGCGGTGCACGGGTCGGTCGGCGACGGCGAGCGCTGGTGGCGCGAGGACGCCGCCGCGGCCGGGTTCGCGTTCGAGATCGGCGACGCCGAAGTGCACGTGCTGGCGCGCGGCGCCCAGCTGGCCGGCGACGGCGGGCCGCGCGCGTGCGACGTGCTGCGTTTCGCCGCGTGGCGCTGCGACCGCGAGCAGCCGCAGCTGCGCGGGCTGCCGCGCGCGGTGTTCGCCGCGCACTACGGCCAGCTCGGCGGTGCCGTGCGCGACCTCGCGCGCGTGCTGGCGGCGACCGAGGACGGTGTGCTCGGCGCGGCGCTCGGCCTGCCGGCGGCGGTGGTCGGGCCGATGGTGGCACCTGCAGCGACGGTCGCGGCGCCGAACGCGATCCCCGCAGTAGTGGCGAACGCCGCGCTGCCGCGGCTGTCGATCGTCGTGCCGTTGAAGGACGAAGAGGCCGGGCTCGAGGCGCTGTTCGTCGAGCTCGACGCGGTGCGCGCGCGCCTGGCCGAGGTCGCCGCCTGCGAGTTCGTCTGCGTCGACGACGGCAGCACCGACCGCACGTTCGCGCTGCTGCAGCAGCAGGCGGCGTCGAGGCCGTTCGTGCGGCTCGTGCAGCACCCGCAGAACCGCGGCGTCGCGGCGGCGATCCGCACCGGGCTGCAGGCCAGCGACGCCGAGTTCGCCGCGTCGATCGACGGCGACCTGTCGTACGACCCGCTCGAGCTGCGGGCGATGTTCGCCATGCTGCGCGAACGTGCCGCCGACGTCGTCACCGCCTCGCCGTACCACCCGCGCGGCGGTGTGCGCAACGTGCCGGCGTGGCGACTGCTGCTGTCGCGCACGCTGTCGGCCTGGTACCGCTTCCTGGTGCCGGCCCCGCTGCACACGTGGACCGCGTGCTTCCGCGTCTACCGCCGCGCCGTGGTCGCCGACCTGCCGCTGGTGCACCCGGGGTTCCTCGGCACCGCCGAACTGCTGGTGCGCGTGCTGCGCCGCGGCGGCACCGTGCTCGAGCATCCGTGCGTGCTGGAAGCGCGCTTGTTCGGCTTCTCGAAGATGAAGGTGCTGCGCACGATCCGCCAGCACCTCGGCCTGCTGTGGCAGGTCGCGCGCGGCCGCATCCGCTGAGCCCGTTCAGCGGCTCTTGGCGAACTGCGGCAGCGCCGGCACTTCGCGCGGGCGCCGGCACAGCTCGCCGACGTAGCCGGGGCGCAGCAGGCGGCGCAGTGCGGCGCGGTAGAGCGGCGCTCGCGACTGCTTGCCGAGCAGGCCGAGCACGAGCCAGGCGCACAGCCGGAGCGTGTGGCCGAGCACCAGGCACGCGCGCACGTATTCGGTCCAGAAGCGGCCGTGCCACTGCGCGTGGTAGAGCAGGCAGCTCTCGCGGAACGCGACGAACGTGCGCTCCGCCGCCTGCGCCGCGCTGAGGCCGCCTTCGTGCACGAACGTGGCGTCGGGCAGCCAGCGCAGGCGGTGGCCGGCGGTGCGCACGCGTTCGCAGAAGTCGGCCTCTTCGTAGTACATGAAGAAGCGTTCGTCGAAGCCGCCGATCTCGGCCAGCACGCTGGCGCGGATCAGGAACACGCAGCCGCTGACGCAGTCGACGTCGGTGGCGACGGTCGGCTGCGGCGATGCGCACAAGCGGCCGAGGTAGAGCGCCGTCGGCAGGTAGTGGGCCGGGCGATGGCGGTGCCAGGCGGTGCTCTGCAGCGCGCCGTGCTCGTCGGTCACGCGCGGGCCGAACACGGCGACGCCGGGTTCGCGTTCGGCGGCGGCGACGAAGCGTTCGAGCTGCTCCCACGTCGCCTCGGCGTCGGTGTTGAGCAGCAGGATCCAGCGACCACGCGCCCGTTCGAGACCGCGGTTGACGCCGTACGAGAAGCCGCCGTTCTTCGGCTGCGGCAGCACGATCGCCTGCGGGAACGCCTGCGCCGCGGCTTCGGCGCTGCCGTCGGCGCTCTGGTTGTCGACGACCAGCACTTCGAACGGCAGGCGCGGCGCGTCGAACAGGCGCCGCAGCAGCTGCAACAGCAGCTCGCGCGTGTTCCAGTTGACGACGACGATCGACAGCGTCGGGGTGTCGGTCATGCTCGGCGGCGCGCGTTCGGCATCGGCGGCATCATGCATCGGCGCGCGGCTGCTGTCCGCATCGAGTTGGCTGCGTCGGCGCGGTGGCACCGGCTGCACCGGCGCGTCGCCGCGCACCCGGGTCGCTGCGAGCTAGCCTTCGCACGCCGATGCGCTCCCTCCTCGTCGCCACAGCCCTCGCGGCTCCGTTGTCCGCCCAGGTCGGTGTCGAGGCGACGCTGCTCGCGCGCACCGTGCGGTGCGGTGGCAGCGCCGTCACCGCGCCGCTGCCCGGCACCGACGTGGCCGCGGGCTTCGCCGTGGGCGTCAGCGGGGCCACGGCGACGATGCAGCAGGCGGCGACGGCGAGCGACGTGTTCGTCGGCTGGAACCTCGAGTGCGTGCCGCCGTGGATCGGCAGCGCGACCGCGGACGTCGAGGTCCGCTACGTGTTCACGGCGCCGACGCCGATGGCGGCGACGCTGGCGCTCGGTTGGTCGACGG
>ERZ1066117.57-NODE-57-length-139267-cov-19.425682_pt1 | contig 139267 bp, 121 predicted proteins | sample MGYA00382764_ERZ1066117 | MGnify/ENA primary metagenome ERZ1066117 (study PRJEB33369, sample SAMEA5778347) | biofilm metagenome | biome: Industrial cooling water; feature: Water cooling tower basin; material: Biofilm | place: United Arab Emirates | collected...
TCGGGACCAGCAGGTCCCTGCGCACCCGGCACACCTTGCGGACCCGGCAGACCCTGCGGACCAGCAGGACCTTCGGGGCCCTGCGCGCCCGGTGCGCCTTGCGGGCCCGGCAGACCCTGAGGTCCTTGCGCGCCCGGTTCACCCTGCGGACCAGCGGGGCCTTCGGGACCGGCGGGGCCCTGCGCACCCGGCGCGCCTTGCGGTCCGGGCAGTCCCTGCGGTCCTTGCGCGCCCGTTTCGCCCTGCGGACCAGTCAGTCCTTGTGGACCAGCGGGGCCTTCGGGGCCAGCAGGTCCCTGCGCGCCCGGTGCACCTTGCGGGCCGGGCAGACCCTGCGGACCCTGCGCGCCCGGTTCACCCTGCGGGCCTTGAGGACCGGTCAGTCCCTGCGGACCAGCTGGGCCGGCAGGACCTTCGGGGCCAGCCGGTCCCTGCGAACCCGGCACGCCTTGCGGACCCGGCAGACCCTGAGGTCCTTGCGCGCCCGGTTCACCCTGCGGGCCTTGAGGACCGGTCAATCCCTGCGCGCCCGGAGGACCGGCGGGGCCTTCGGGGCCCACTGGTCCCGGAAGACCTGGAATGCCCTGCGGGCCGGCGGGGCCTTGCGGGCCGGGGTTGCCGTTGAGCGCGAAGAGTGCGTAGGGGGCCGCACCGACTCGCTGCCGCGGCGTCAGTGTGGAGTAGGGGCCGATGCCGATCGGATAGCGAGCCTCAATCTCGAGGTATCGCTCGGATCCGAGGAATGCGTTTGGACCAAAGTCGAGGCTGACGCTGAAGCGGCCGCGGACGAGGCTGACGGCGTCGGCGACGAGCGTGGAGCCGATCTGGTTGCCGCCGCTCGGCGCGTCGTACAGACGGAATCGAAGGTCAGCGGAGGGGACGACGGTGTTGCCGACACGAACCTCGCCCTGATAGACGAAAGAGGTTCCCATCGGCGTCTGCGCCTGCGCGACGGATGCGGAGAGGTGCAGAGTCCCCACCGCGATTGCCAGGCCACAGGCGCCGACCAACGCACGCACCTTCTTCCACGACTTGCTCATCGAATGCACTCCTCAGACCGTCTGGATTCGTGAACGCTTGTCGACACGCTGCTGCGAACAGCCTTCCATCGCGCTGGGTCGCACGGATGACCGAAGCGACCTGCATCACCGCGCTTTCTCGTTCGCGGCCCGGTTCATTTATACAACAAAGTGGCTGGCCTGCGCCCCGAACTTCTCGCTGCGCCGCCAATTTGGAGCGCCTGAAACGACCACGAAGAAACGATGTCACAACGGACAGGCGGCTCCGAAAAACCGAGCCCTTCGAGGAGTGATCGACGGGCGTGGTGCAGACGCCGCGGGGGACCGGACGCTCGCTCGAGAGGAGCTTGAAGTCGACTCCGCTCGCCGCCGGACGCGTCGCGTGGCGGATCGAAAGGTCCGAGAAGCGGAGGCAAGCGCGCATGGAACGTGCCATCGTGCAACCCCGGGCGCGTCTGGGTTGCTGACCATGCCGAATCTTGCGCGGCTGGAGGAGCGGGTTACCGGATCGGACTGAGGTTGAGGCCCGAGAGCGTCGATCATGCCAGTGTTCGAATCTCCCAGCATCGGAGAGCAGATTCGCCATGGACCCGCACGCGCGCGCCACACCGATCCGAGTGGAACAGCGACTGGCCTGTCGCTTGAGCTGTCACGTTCGACCCGACGCCACTCTCGGCGATGCGCTGCGGCTGTCGCGCAACGCCGGCGACGGTGACGGCGGCGCACGGGGCAGCGTGGTCGACTTGTCACGCGGCGGCGGCGGCGTGATCTGCGGCGTGTTCTTCCCGCGCGGCGCTCGGCTCGAGGTTCGCATCACCTCTCCCGATGGCGGCACCGCGCTCGTCAAGATGCGTGTGCAGCGCGTGGAGATGCGCGATCGCACTCCGACGTATTACCTCGGCCTCTCGCTGCTCCAGCAGGAAGCGGGCGACTCGCCTCTCGAGCCGCTGCTTGAGCATCTGCGTCGCGCTGCGACGGAGGTGCGGACGTGATCGGACATGACGACTTTCTTCTTGCGGCTCTGCTCGAGAGCGGCCTGCTGACCGCCGACGGCGCAGACCAGTCACGCCGACACGCGACCCAGCACGCGGTGAGCGTGGGCGAGGCGGTTGTCGCGCTGCGGCTGCTCGATCCTTCCACGGTCGCGCTGCTGCGTGCTCAGACCGCGGAATGTGCGTACGTCGACCTCAACGCGTACAACATCCAGTACTCGAACACGACGCTTCTGCCTCGTTCGGCCGCCGAAAGCCTTCGGGCGTTTCCGCTCTTTGCGCTCGAGGACGTGGTGACGATCGGGATGGCCGACCCGCTGGATCTTCGGGCGGTGGACCAGCTGCGATCGCACTTTGACCGCGACATCGATCCGGTTCTGTGCGAGCCCGGCGCGCTTCTGGCGCTCATCGAGCGCGCGTACACCCTCGCGGGCAACTCTTCTCTCGCCTCGACATCGCGCGAGATCGCCGACGACTCGGCGCTCAACAAAGAGCCGGTCGTCGCGGCGGTCAATCAGATCATCGCGCAGGGCCTGGACCTTGGCGCGAGCGACATCCACATCGGTCCTGACGAACACGATCTGCACCTGCGCTATCGTGTCGACGGCGCGCTCCAAGAGGTGCAGGGGCCGGGCATCGAGTTGCACGAAGGACTGGTGCAGCGTCTGAAGGTGATGGCGAACCTCGACCTGACGCAGGCTCGCAGGCCGCAGGACGGCAAGTTCCGATTCACGCACTCGGGTCGCGAGATCGACATCCGACTCAGCCTGATCCCGACGGTCGTGGGCGAGAACGCGGTGCTTCGCCTGCTGAACAGCGCCAACGCGATCCGCGGGTTTGATGAGCTTGGGTTCCCCCAGGATCGGGTGAAGGAACTGGAAACGATCATCGAGCAGCCGCACGGGATGGTGCTCGTGACGGGCCCGACGGGTTCGGGCAAGACCACGACGCTGTACACGGCGCTCAAACGGCTGAACACGCCCGACGTCAACATCATGACGATCGAGGATCCGGTCGAGATCCGCATGCCGCTGATCCGTCAAGTCCAGGTCAACTCGGAGATCGGGCTGACGTTCGCCAGCGCGCTGCGGTCGATCCTGCGCCAGGACCCGGACGTTGTGTTCGTCGGCGAGATCCGCGACGAAGAGACGGCCCGCATCAGCGTGCAGGCCGCGTTGACCGGACACCTGGTCCTGTCGAGTCTGCACACCAACGACGCGGCGGGAGCGATCCCGCGCCTGCGCGACCTGGCCTGCCCTGCGTTTGCGATCAACGCGGCTCTGCTGTGCGTGATCGCGCAGCGGCTGACCCGTCGCGTCTGCGCCGACTGTGCCAAACCCGTCACGCCCGACGCGATGCTGTGCGAGCGGTTCGGGATCGACCCCGAGTCGCCGGGCTTCCGCCGGGGCGTCGGGTGTGCGCGCTGTGGCGGTCAGGGGCTCCGCGGACGCCTGGGCGTCTACGAGATGCTGACCATGACCCCCGAGGTGCGTCACGCGATCGACCGCGGCGCGACGAGCATGGAGATCCTGGAGACCGCGGTCGCCGCGGGCATGAAGACCATGCTGCACGACGGGCTTGAGAAGGCTCGCCTGGGCCAGACGACTCTGGAAGAGGTCGCCCGCGTCGTGAGCACGCTGGAGCAGGCGTGGGACTCCAAGTCCGCCTCCGCGAGGAGGGCGGCGTGAGCGCACTCTCGTTCGAATACACGGCGGTCGACGGGCAGGGAGCCTCGATGCGCGGCGTGGCGAACGCCGCGTCCAAGGCCGAGGCCTATCGCCAGCTCGTCGCCCGGGGGCTCACGCCTGTCTCCCTTCGGCCCACTGGTGCTCAGGCACGCTCAGGCTCCGGACGATCACGCGTCGCGACGCGCGATCTGGCTCACTTCACGTATCAGTTCGGCGTGCTGGTCGAGGCTCGGATCCCGATCGCCGACGGGCTTTCGGGGATCGCCGATCAGGAGAAGCCCGGACCGCTCCGCGACCTGATCGAGGACGTGGTCCGCCGCATCCAGTCGGGAGAGAGCGTCTCCCAGGCCATGCACGCACACCGTTCGGCGCTGGGCGAGGTGTACGTCGAGACCATCCGAGCGGCGGAGAAGGCCGGAGCCCTGCCGCAGGTGCTGCACCATCTCTCGGAGATGCTCGAGCGATCGGTGGAGACCAGCCGCCAGGTGCGGACGGCACTGATGTACCCGCTGTGCGTCGTCAGTGTGCTTGTGCTGGCGGTCACGTTCCTGGTGGGCTTTGTCATCCCGAAGTTTGCGACGATGTTTGCGCGGCAGGGAGCCGATCTGCCGCTGGTGACCGACGTGCTGATGCGGATGGGGCTTTCGTTCCAGAACTACTGGTGGGCCTACCTCGCGGCGCTGGTCGCGACGGCCTTCGGGTTGCGAACGCTTGTTCGTCGACCGGGTGGAACGCTGCTGCTGGACCGTTGGGCGCACCGTGTGCCGTATATCCGTCGGATCCTGATCGCGATCGGGCTCTCGCGGTTCTGCCGCATCCTGGGGCTGAGCCTGGCTTCGGGGCTTGGGCTGATCGAGAGCCTGCGTCTGGCGGGCAAAGCGTCGGGACGGCCTCTGCTGGACAGTCAGGTGCAGCGCATGGCCGAGCAGGTACGCGGCGGTGCTCGCCTGTCGCAGGTGCTGCAGGAATGCGGGTACGTCACGCCGTTCGCCAAGCGGATGCTTGCGGCGGGCGAGTCCTCGTCGGACATTCCGCGGATGTGCGTGATCGTCTCGAAACACTACGAGCGCGAGTCGTCGGAACTGACGCGCAACCTCTCCACCGTCCTCGAGCCGTTCCTCGTCGTGGCGATCGCGGGCGTGGTGCTCCTGGTGGCGATGGCGATCTTCCTCCCGATGTGGGACTCGATGAAGATGGTCGGATGAACGGCGCAACCGCTACAGACCACCTCGCGCGTGTGAAAAAGATGCATGCGAACTGGACAGCGGGCACCGAAACGGCGATGCCACAAGTGCGTGTCGGACAAGTCCGCGTGCCGGAGTTGCCCGGTCGCCATTCATGAGGTGTCTATGCTCGCTCTGACCCCCCGCTTCTCTGCTCGTCGCTCGGGTTTCACGCTCGTGGAACTCATCGCGGTCATCGTGGTCCTTGCGGTTCTGTCGATCGTCGCGGTTCCCAAGTACATGGACTACAGCTCGCGGGCTCGCGAGTCGGCGACGCGCGGCGTGCTCGGCAACGTTCGCACCGCCATCGCCAACTTCCAGGCCAACAGCGCCGCCAGCGGTGCGGCGGCGTTCCCGACGCTCACCCAGCTCCAGACGCCGGGCACCGTTCTCAACGACGCCGTGCCCGCCAATCCGTACAACAACAACGCGACCGTCGCCGCGGCTGTGTGGGCCTCGACGCCCCCCACCAGCGGCACGGCGGGTTGGAACTATGACGCCGCCCTCGGTCGGTTCTGGGCGAACACCAACACGACCGGCGTGGGCGAGAACAGCTGGTAAGCCGTGAACGCCTCACACGCGAACGCATCATGGACCCTCTCGGACGCGGCGCTTGCGCGCCGCGTTCGCCTTTGCGCCAGGCGTGGCTTCACGCTTGTTGAACTGGTCGCGGTCATCGTCGTGCTCGGTGTGCTTTCGGTGACGGCGATGATCAACTTCTCGACGACCGGCGCTGTCCGCGAGATCGCGGCGGCGCGTCAGTTGGCTCGCGACCTGTCCTTTGCCCGCGAGCGCGCGATGGCGACGGGAACGCGATCCTGGGTGCAGATTTCGACGGCGACCAACACGGTGCGCGTGTTCGTCGATAACCCGCTGCTGCCGGGTCGCTCCAACGCCCTGCCGCTCACCGATCCGGCAACGGGCCAGGCGTTCCGGACGGTGTTCGGGAGCGACTGGCTCGCGGGCGTTTCGCTCACGTCGGTCAACATCCCTGGCGGCGGAAGCGAGTTTGGATTTGACTGGCTCGGGCGTCCGGTCGATACGTCCAACAACCTGCTGACGTCCGGCGCGACGCTCACGGTGAGCGGCGGCCGCACGGTCACCATCGCCGCGTCGACGGGCGAGGTTCGCGGGCCCTAGGTGAGCCGTCCGTGCCGATGCGCAGACCCAGAACCGGATTCACGCTGATCGAGGCGATCGTGGCGCTGGTGATCCTGGCGACCGCGATGCCGGCGATGCTCTGGGCGATCCAAGGTGCGCAGCTCACTCGCAACACACCGGTGATGGTCAATCGGGCGAGGTGGCTCGCGCAGGAGACGCTGGAGAGCATCATCGCCGACCGACACGCGCCGCTGCTCGGGTACGCGCAGGTGATCGGCTCGGCGTATCCGCCCGAGGCGCAGGTTCCGGGCTTTCCGCAGTTCTCTCGCAGCGTCACGATCACGGAGACCGGGCCTCAGTTTGCCGTCGGTGGAACGGGGCTCAAGACCGTCACGGTCCGTGTGGGATGGACCGACACCCGGGGGCAGAGCCGCGAAATCCGACTCGCCACCGTGCTCACCGATTACACACCCTGATCACATCCGACTGGTGCCGCCATGCACACCGACGAAGGACATGCACACGCCTCTCGGCCCGCTCGATCTCGGACGCGCCGGTCGGGGCGCGCGTTCACGCTGGTCGAGGCGATCTGCACGATCGTGATCGTCGGCGTGGTGGGCGTGCTGTCGTCGCGTCTGGTGCTTGCGGCATCGGACCAGTACCTCACCGCCGCACGCCGGGCGGAATTGAGCAACGCCATGTCGGCCGCAATGGAGCGACTGACGACGGAGCTGCGGGCGGTCCCGGCGGTTTCGCTCGCGTCGCTGACGGTGCCGGACCTGACGTCGCTCACCGCGACGGAGCTTCTTTGGCGGGCGGCCGACGGCAGCGCGCGGGGGCTCTCGTTCACCAACAACACGCTCGTGTGGACGGAGGGGACGGCGACCTCGGTCCTGCTGTCGGACGTGACCTCCTTCTCGATCGCGCCGGCTGATTCGGTCCGCGCCGCGCTCACGCCCCCGCTGGTTGTCGGCCTGCTTGGGAGCGTGCGGCGAGTCACGATCACCATCACGTGTACACGCGGCGGCGTGAGTGAGACGCTGCGTACGACCGTGTTCCTCCGAGCCGGCATCGCCGGGGGAGGGGTGCTGTGATCTCTCAGCGCACCACCGGCCGTCGAACGTCACCGGCGCCCGCGTCGCGTCGTGGGACGCTGCTTGTGGCGGTTGTGATCGCGCTCGTCATGCTTCAGATTCTCGTCGTGACCCTGACGGTGGCGGGCGCACGCGATCAGGACCTTTCTTCCCGGCGCGTCGAGGCGGCCCGCTCCTACTACGCGGCGGAGTCCGCCGCCAACCTCGCCATCCGCGAGTTCATCCGCAACGTGGACGAGGACGGCGACGGCACGGTCGGGTCTGTCTTCTCGACGAATCCCGCAGCCGCACCCTCGATCGCCGGGCTCGGCGGGCTTCCCAGCGCCACCATCAGCGGGAGCGGGGCGACTCGCACGCTGACGGCCGTCGGCACCGCGGGGGCGGCCGAACGCACGATCACCGCGACGCTGCGGCGCAACACATCGACCACGGGCACGTTTCGCGGGCTCTTGCTCGAGGCTTGGACGCTCACGGCCAATCCGAGCGCAGTGGCCAGCGTGCCCTGGACCACGACGCCCCAGTTTCGCGGAATCGTGCCTGACGTCAACCTCCCGAACCTCGGCAGCGTGGCACGATGGCCCGGCGGTCCGACGTCTCGCTATGGGATTCGCTTCTCGGGCACGATCGAGATTCCCGAGACCGGGCTCTGGACGTTCTCGACCAATTCGGACGACGGCTCGGTGCTCTTCATCAACGGACTGCTCGTGGTGAACAACGACGGGCTGCACTCCGCGCAGACGCGAACCGGCACGGCGATTCTCCCCGCCGGGCCCGCGACGTTCGAGGTTCGCTTCTTCGAGAACACGGGCAACAGCAACGTGACGGCCTTCTGGCGCGGACCCAGCGCGAGCGCCACGACCATCATTCCGAGCAGCGCCTTCTCGTTCACGCCCCCCGAAACGATTCCACCCCTGGCTGCAGCCAGCACCATCACGACCAACGGGGCCAACGGCGGTCAGTGGCAGGTGGAGATCGACGGATACGACTCGCGCGTGGGCGCGTACGGCGGGGGCAACGTGCTGCAGACCGGCGTCGCGATGGCCATCAACGCCGCCACGGCAAACGCGTGGACCATGAGTGGCCAGTCGCACGCGTGGGTGGATGCCCTGCTGCCGCCCGGCGGCGTCTTCGGCACGATTGTGCGCGTGAACAACCCGGCCGACCTCGACGGGACGCCTCGCAACATGACAACGCGGGTCGCGATAGTCACGCCCGCGCTGCCATCGGGCGTTCCGGCAACCAGCGGAGCCGTGACCATCTCGGCCTCGCAGACGATCAACACCAACCGTCGCTTCGCGTCGCTCACGATCTCGGGCGCGAGCACCGTCGTCACGATCACGGGGGACGTCACGATCGTCTCGGACGGGGCGATCAACCTCACCGGCGGTGCGAGGGTCGAGCTGTCACCGAACTCGACTCTGACCGTTTACAGCGCAGGGTCGCTTTCGATGGCCGGCACAACCGCAATCAATGACAACACGAAGAACCCGCGCCTCGTCCGGATCTTCATGACCAACTCGAACACCGACGTTTCGCTCAACGACCGGGCGGTGCTCCACGCGTCGGTCCAGAATCCGTTCGGGAGGCTGCTGTTCCCCGGTACAGTCATGGGAGTTCCGCACTTCTACGGAACCTTCCACGGCCGCGATATCTCGATCGTGAACTACGGCCGCATCCACGCCGACGTCGGCTCACTGCCCGCCCCTTCGAGCGGCGGCGGGCCGCTGCCGCCCGGCCTGACGTCCGGGACCGTTATTGCCGACTGGACGCCAGCGCCCTAGGCAATTCGACTCAAGCGGACCGAATTCGCCGGCGTTCTCGGCCGATCTGTCCACCTAGGTCCGGTTGTCCAGAACGGAATCTCCCCGTGAACGCGTCGCGCCTTCTTCTCGATCTCTCACCTTCGCGTCTTGAGCTGGCGCTGGAGCGCCGCGGGCGCATCGTCCATCAGCAGCATGAAGAGCCTGGCGCCGACATCGTTTCAGCGGCCGAGCTGATCGACCGCGCACGCTCGATGGTGCGTTCCACTTTGGCGTCGCACTCGTGGGCCAAGGGGGCACGATGTCTGATCGCTTGGCGCGGGCCACAGACCGCGGCCGGCCTGACGAGCGTCGCGCCGACGCTCGACGAGGATGCGGCAGAGCAAGCGGCCCTCCTCGCGCTCGCGGACACCGGAGTGGAGGCGGACGCAGCCGAGAGCGCGACCGTCCTGCCCCTGGCTGATGCGCAGCAGACGCACGTTCTGGCAAGCCGCGAAAGCGATGAGGTCATCGCGCAGATCGAACTTCTGTGCGTCGAGGCGGGCTTGAAGCTTGAGCGTGTGGTGTCGTCTGAGAGTCTGGCGATCCGTGCCGCCGTGGCGAGCGCGTCGAGTGTCTCCCGCGGGTCGGTCGCCGCATCGCTGTGGTTTGGCGACGATGGATCGGCTCTGGCGATCTGCTCGGGCGGGCGCTTGCGGCTGGTGCGGACGATCAGCATCGGCAAGAACGTGCTGATCGAAGCTGTCACGCGTCCGCTGCGTCGACCGGGCGAGACCTCCAGCTCGGTCTGCCTTTCGCGCGAGCACGCCAGGCGCCTTGTGGACGCGATGGGCTTTCCCGAGCCGCACACACCGCTGCCGGGCCTTGAAGGCTTCTTCGGCTCGTCGCTTCTGCCTGCACTTCAGCCGGTTCTTCAGCGTCTGGCGCTGGAGCTCAAGCAGACCATCCGCTATTCGGCGAGCGGCTCGAGCCAGGAGCGAGCGACGCTGTCCCTGCTTGGTCCTGGCGCCGCGCTGCCCGGGGTCGCGCAGATGCTCGCCAGACAGGCAGACGTGGATCCGTTCACGGCGCCGGAAGTGGACGGCGAGCAAGCGGACGTGAGCAGGAATGCCGACCTTTCTCCGATGCTGCGAGCGCTGGTGACGTGGAACGACGTGCCCGCGCTGTGCTCGGCCGCGACGCGACGACGGCGCGTGCTGCGCCCGCTGACGCGGTGCGCGATGGTGGGCACGGGCCTGGCGCTGGTGCTGGTGGGCCAGCAATGGCTGTCGACGCTCTCTCGCACAGAGAGTCTTCGCCTTGAGGTAGCCACGCACGCGATGGCCCGCGCAGATCGTTCTTTGCAGGTCGCCGCACTCGATCTGGCCGAACAGCGACGCACTGATCTGGCCAAGGTTCTCTCAGAGGCGGGGAGCGTGATCGGAGTCGGCCCGGATGCGGTCGGCGTGCTCGCGGCTCTCTCGCCCAGCGACAGCGCCACCGTGCAGTTGACGGCGATCGACCTTGGTCGCGAGGAAAAGACCCAGCGTGCATCGGTGCAGGGGCGAGTGGCGATGGAGGCGGGCGTGGACGCGACGGAGACGATCCGCGCGTATGTCGCCTCGCTCACACGGCACCCGATGATCGCGCAGGCACGATTGGGACGGACGGCACGCGTTGAAGAGTCGGGGTCTCAGTATCAGACCTTCGAGGTGATGCTCGATGTGGTGGCCCTGCCGCCCCGCGTGACCCAGGCGCCGACGGAGGGTGAGCCGTGAACCAGGAACTCCGTGCCGGGATGGTGCCCATCGCGATCGGTGTGGCGGCGTGCGTGGTCGCCACGCAACTCCTGCTGATGCCGGCGCGACGCGCCCTCGAACAGGCTCGGGCGGAGCACGCGGCGATGACCGCGTCCGACTCCACGCCTCAGAGCGATGACGCCACGCGACGCGCCGAGGAGTTGTCTCGCGTCAACGCGGAGACCGAGGAGCGGGTGCGCCGGGCCTCGGCGGCGGCGCGGGACGAATCCGCGCTCTTCGCGATCGTGATGGACCTGGCAGAGAGAGATTCAATGCAGGTCGAGCAGTTTCAGCCCATCCAGACGCCGCTGGTCAAGCCGGTGGCGCCGGGTCAGCCCGAGCCACCCAAGGCCGACGTCGTGACGTCGTATTCGCTCACGATGACCGGCGGCTTCTTCGGCGTCGTTCGGTTCCTTGACGGGCTGTGCAGCGCCGAGACGTTCCACCGCGTGCGCGGGGTGCGGATTGTGCCGTTGGGAGGAAACGACACACCCGGCGCGGCGAGGCCGGTGCGTGCGGAACTGACGCTCGACTTCTTCGCCTTTAGCACCCGCGCGAACGAGCGGGTCACGCGGGCGGAGGTCGCTCCATGAAGATCCATCTCTCGAGAATGCACCGCGAGAGGCTTCTGTGGGCGGTCGCGCTGATCGCGCCGTTTGCGGCGATGCAGTCGCTGCGACTGGTTGATCTGAGCCCGACCGCTCCGGCCCAGGCGACCAGCGTCGCCGCCAGCCCCGCTGATGCCGCGCCCGCCGCGCTGAGGCTGAACGAGGCGCAGCAGGCCGCTCTGGCGTGGCGACAGTCGCTGCGACTGGACGACCTGCGCGATCCGTTCCGGAGCACGCGCCATGTTTCGGCGGTCGGGCTCGAACCGGACGCGCCAGTCGAGATCAGCGTCCCGGGCGTCGCGCAGGAGCCGACCCCGACATTCGTTCTCTCCGGCCTTGCCGACGGCAAGCGCGGCCCCCTCGCGGCGATCAACGGTTCGGTCTTCCGACCGGGCGAAGAGGTTGAGCCGGGCTGGGTGCTTGAGTCGATCGACGCCGTGAAGCGGATCGTCCGCGTGCGCTCGGCCAGCGGTCGGGTGCTCGAGGTGGCGATTCGCTCCTCGGCGTCCGCTCCGCGCTGATCGCCGCGGCACAAATGATCGCGCGGCGGTCGGTTGAAGACTCCCCCGCTCTCGGTTACAACTGATGCATGCAGACGCACCCGCCCGCGGCGAGGACGAACTGGCGTGATCCACGCCGATGGAAGCGGATCCTTCTTTACTGGCTCCCGGGCGCCCTCTCGCTCTACACGCTCGTCGGCTTTGTGCTCGTGCCGGCTTTGATCACGCGTGTGATCGTTCCCCGAATCGAGCGGCGACTGAACGCCACCGTCTCGCTCGAGCGGGCGCAGACCAATCCCTTCACGTTCCGCCTCCGGCTCGAACGTCTGGTTGTGCGCGATCTCAAGGGAGACGAGGTTCTTGGGCTGGAGACGTTCGACGCTCGCTTCTTTCCGATCGTGACGCTCTTCTCGCGCGGCTGGCACTTCGGTGAGATCCGGCTTGAGAAGCCGCGCCTGAACGTTCACATCGAGGCCGACGGCACGCTCGTCCTTGCCACGCTGCTCAAGCCGTCGGACGCCCCGCCCCGGCCGCTGCGATCGCTGCCGCGTCTGGTGGCACGGGAACTCAGCGTGTCGGGCGCGACACTCTCGATCCGAGATCTGTCGACGCCCCGACCGTTCGAAAAGACCATCACCGACGCGGGCCTGACGCTCAAGAACATCGACACGCGCCCCGGACAGTCCAACGAGCACACGATCACCGCGACGACCGGAGACGGCGCGACGATCTCCTGGCGCGGGACGATCGACCTCAATCCGCTCGACTCCAAGGGCACCCTGACCATCCGGGCGCTGACGCTCGAGCCGTTCATGGCGTACGCGATGCGATGGACAGATGTGACATTGGAGCGAGGAGTTCTGGAGGCCGAGCTGGACTATGTCTTCGCCCCGGCCGCGTCGCCACGCGTTGTGCGTGCGGACGTTCGTTCGGCCCGCGTCAGCGATGCGAGCGTGAAGGTGCCGTGGCAGCCGTGGCTTCGAGGTGGCGGCGCAGCCTCAACGCCCAGCGTGGTGATCTCGGGGCTCAGCCTTGATGCCGATCAGCGCAGCGCGACGCTCGCGTCGCTCGCGATCGAGCAGGGCGAGACGAGCCTGGCGCTGTTCGACGGTCCGCCTGTGCCCGAGCGCGTGCGCGACGCGCTGATCGGTGCCGCTCGGTCGCCGTTGGACGTACCGACCGCCGCGCCGTCGACACGTCCGGACCTTGAAGCGATTCCGTATCCGCTTGAGCGTCTGTTGACCGGGTTGGAAGTGCTTCTGAGTGACGTTCTGCAACCCTGGAGTCTGCGAGTCGAATCGGTCACGCTCCGCGACCACGCGCTCACTTTCACCGACCGTGCGGCGCCGGAGCCCGTTGAGGTCCGCTCGATCGTCCGTTCTCTCTCGGCCGGGCCGCTCCAATCGTCCGATCGCTTCACCACTCCCTTCTCGGCCACGGTCGAAGCGGCTCCGAGCGGGACGCTGGTCGCGGAGGGGACGTTGCTGCCGCTGGACAGGCGAGTTCGCGGCACCGCACGTGCGGAGCGCCTCAACGTCCGCGTGGCGGGGGCGTATCTGCCCGCCTCGGCCCTCAGCCCGCTTCCTCCCGGACGTCTGGGCGACACGATCGCGGACCTCGACGGCACCTTCGATGCACAGCTTCCAGTCGAGGGCGGCGCGACCACCAGTTGGAGCGGGAGCGCGGTGCTCGCGCCGCTCGTCTTCGAGGCACGCGACGGGGGCGAGCCGGTCCTGAAGGCCGATCGCCTGGAGGTTCGAGGAGATGCCTCGCTGAAGACCAACCCAGCCGCGGACGTCGATGTGTCCTGGAAGGGCACGCTGAGCGGCCAGAAGCTTGCTGGCCTTGCGGCGTTGCTCGGCGAGATCAGGGCGAAAGCAGACGGGGTGAACGTCGAAGGAGACGCCGCGGTTCGAAGGAGCGCGGAAGGGGCCGAGGTGTGTTGGTCGGGCACGGCGAGCGTGAGCAACGCATCGGCCTCGGCGACCGAATTGTCCGGGCCCGTCGAAGCGTCGGTCGGATCCGGACGGCTGCAGGGTTCTGCGCACGTTGATGCGCGGACGGGAGCGCCGCCGGCGCTGACCCTCAGCGGCACAGCGGTCGCGGAGGCGATTCGCGCCAAGGCCAGCACTCTGGACAACGCCGACGTCGCGATCGCGAAACTTGAAGCGTCGGACCTCCGAGTCGAGAGCGCCGGGCCGCGGCTTGCGGCGTCGCGCGTCGGTCTTGACGGGCTTGTGCTCTCGCTCTCGCGTGCGCTGGCCCCGATCAGTGCCGAGGCTTCGAGCACCGAAGCTTCCGCCCGGCCGCCGCTCACGCTGGCAGGCCGGCTGCCGGTGGAACTTCGGATCGAGGAGTTTGCGCTCAGCGGTGGTCGGGTGGAGTTGGATGACACAACGTTTACTCCCGCATCGAAAGTTATGGTTGAGGATCTGACCGTGCGTGCCGCTCCGGTGCACAGCGACGGCTCGTCGCCGCTGACGCTGGAGGTGGGCGCACGCCTTCAGAACAGCGGCCGTTTGCAGGTCACGGGCGCCGCCAATCCGTTCGTCGAGGGCGTGGAGGCTGATCTGCGCGTGCAGGTGTCGACGCTGCCGCTGCCGGCGTACAGCGCGGTCTCGGGCAAGTTTCTCGGCTACAAGATCAGCGACGGGCGACTGAGCAGCACGATCCCGGTCACGGTCCGGCAGAACGCGATGCGGGGCGAGATCGATTTTCTGCTCGACCGGATCGCGCTGGGTGACAAGGTTGCCAGCGCCGACGCGCCGAGTGTTCCGATCGAACTCGGCCTGTCGCTGCTCAAGGATTCCAACGACCAGATCAAGAGCCGCATCCCGTTCGAGGGCAACCTGACGGACCCGAAGTTCTCGCTTGGCGGTGTTGTCTGGCAGGCGGTGATGAACCTGGTGGTGAAGGCGGCGACGGCGCCGTTCCAGATCCTGGGTGCACTCTTTGGGGCGGGTGAGCAGGATCTCTCTCGCGCGGTCTTTGAGCCGGGCTCGGCGGACCTTTCGCCCGAGACCATCTCCGCGCTGGATGCGTTGGCGAAGGGCATGAGCGAACGCCCGCGGTTCTCCCTGCGCGTCATCGGCCGCGTCGAGCCGGAATCCGACGATCGGGAGCTTCGCCGGCGCATCGTGCGCGAGGGCCACGCAGAGCGGGCGTTTGGAAAGGGATCAACCCGAGCGCTGAACGAGCGTGAGTTGCTGGAGCAGACCAAGATCGCGTTCGATGAGCTTCGCTTGCGCGAGGCGCAGGCGCAAGGACAGCCGCCCCCGGCGTCGGTGCGTCGAATCGCCTCCGACGCCGCCCCCGCCCCACCGCTGGCAGAGATGGAGGAAGCGTTGATGAAGGCGACGACGGTGCCTCCGGAACGCTTCGCGGATCTTGCGAAGCGTCGGGCCGAAGCGGTGGCGGCGTTCATGACCGGCGAGAAAAAGATCGACGCGGCGCGGGTGAAGGTTGAGGCGGCCAAGGACGGTGAACTGGAAGCCAAGGCGCCCGAAGCGTCTTTCGAGATCTTCTGAGGCTATCGGAAGTCGCGCGCACGGGCGCCCTTCGGCGCCGCATCGGCGGAGTCGAATCGCTCGACCAGCAGGTGCACAACTCCCTGGCTGCGTTCGACGCGGCCACTCGCGACGACCACGCTGCTGTGCCGCGCGAGGCGCCGGTATCGTTCATACACCGTCGGTCGCACGATGAGATTGCCGACTCCCGTCTCGTCCTCGATGGTGAAGAAGACCACGCCCGACGCCGTGCTCGGGCGCTGACGCACCAGCACCACTCCGGCCACGGCGATGCGAGAGCCGGTTCCGGCGGCTTGCTCGTCGTGCAGATCGCGCAGCGGCCTGACGCCCCGATCGCTCAACCCCCGGCGCGCAAACGCCAGCGGATGGGCTCGCAGCGAGAGGCCCGTCGCTTCGTAATCGCGCACGACCTGATCCAACTGACTCATCGCCGGCAACTCCGTGCTGGCCGCGCTTTCCGGCTCACCGCCCGCTTCAGCCGCAAGCCCATCGGCCGGGCCGTCGTTCGCCCCGTCAAACAAGGGCAATGGCGCATCTCGCATCGAAAGGATCTGCCAGAGCGCCTCGCGGCGAGAAAGCCCCAGCGAAGCGAACGCGTCGGCCGCGGCGAGCGCCCGCATGCATCGCACGCTGACGCCCGACTCCCTCCGCACCTGCGCGAGTGTGACCCACGCATGGCGCGTGCGCACGCGTTCGATCGCCCGTGCGTCCCGCTCGCCCAGTCCCTGCACCAGGCGCAGGCCCAGCCGGATCGCCGGCCCCGCGCTTCCCCAGCCTCGCCCGGCCCGCACCGGGCGCGAGGGATGCGACCCGTCAGCGCCGCCGCACGTCCCCACGCTACCTGCCTGCGGCGGTGTTTCGAGCGTGCAGTCCCACGCGCTCTGGCGGATGTCCACCGGCAGCACGCGCACGCCGTGCTCCTGCGCGTCGGTGATGATCTGCGAAGGCTGATAAAAGCCCATGGGCTGGCTGTTGAGCAGGGCGGCGGCAAAGGCGGCGGGGTGATGACGCTTGAGCCAGCAACTGGCATAGACCAGAAGCGCGAACGACGCCGCGTGACTCTCGGGAAAGCCGTACTCGCTGAAGCCCTTGATCTGCTCGAAGCACCGTGCGGCAAACTCTCGCGGGATGCCGCGAGCCACCATGCCGTCGACCAGTCTCTCGCCGAACCGAACGATCAGATTGCCCCTGCGTTTCCACGCGGCCATGGCGCGACGCAACGCGTCTGCCTCGCCCGGTGTGAATCCCGCGGCCTCGACGGCCAGTTGCATGCACTGTTCCTGAAACAGCGGCACTCCGAGCGTTCGACGCAGCACCTTCTCCACCGACGGGTGCGCATAGGTGACGGGCTCTTCCCCGCGTCGTCGGCGCAGATACGGATGCACCATGTCGCCTTGGATCGGCCCCGGACGCACGATCGCCACCTCGATCACCAGGTCGTAGTAGCAGCGCGGACGCAGACGGGGAAGCATCGACATCTGAGCGCGGCTCTCGATCTGAAAGACGCCCAGCGTGTCGGCCTCGCAGATCATGTCGTACACCGCCGGGTCCTCGGGAGGGATCCAGGCCATGTCGGGCGGATCGATCCCGGGCGCCACCATTTTCATCGCCCGCGCCAGGCAGGTGAGCATGCCCAGCCCGAGGCAGTCGATCTTGAGCATGCCCATCGCGTCGACGTCGTCCTTGTCCCACTCGATCACGGTTCGGTCCGCCATCGCCGCGTTCTCGATGGGCACGATCTCGTCCAGGCGTCCCTGCGTGATCACAAAGCCGCCCACGTGCTGCGAGAGATGGCGCGGAAACCCCAGCAACTGCTCGCACAGCGCCAGCAAGCGTCGCAGCGTCGGATCGGCGGGGTCCATGCCCATCTCGCGCAGGCGATCGTCACCCACCACCCCGCGGTCCCACCATTCCAGCGATCGGGCCAGTTGCTCGACCAAGTCGGGGGCCAGGCCCAGCGCCTTGCCCACGTCGCGCACGGCGCTGCGCCCGCGGTAGGAGATCACCTCCGCCACCAACGCCGCCCGCTCTCGCCCGAACCGCGCGTAGATGTACTGGATCACCTCCTCCCGGCGTTCGTGCTCGAAATCGATGTCGATGTCCGGCGGTTCGTTGCGCTCGCGGCTTACGAACCGCTCGAACAGCATGTCCACCCGCTGCGGATCGACCGATGTGATGCCCAGGCAGAAACAGACGGTCGAGTTCGCCGCGGCCCCGCGACCCTGGCACAGGATCCCGCGCGAGCGCGCAAAACGCACGATGTCAAAGACCGTCAGAAAGTACTTCGCGTAGCCGAGTTCCTCGATCAGCGCAAACTCGTGCTCGAGCCTGGCGCGAACTTCCGGCGGCACCGTGACGATCTCTTCAGGCCCGGGTTCGACGATCGACGAGGCGTCGGCGAGACGCACACCCGAGAACGCCGCGTCGAACGCCTCTCGCCCGGTGCGGCGTGCCGGCTCGCGCGAGAACCGCTCCATCGCCCCGCGCAGCGCCAGCGCGCGCAGGTACCGATCGGGTGTCCATCCCTCGGGGCACACTTCGCGTGGATACTCGTAGCGCAGTTCGTCCAGCGAGAACGTCGCCCGGCGCGCCACCCGCACGCTCCGCTCCACCGCACCGGGCATCGACGCGAAGAGCCTTGCCATCTCCACCGGCGGCTTCATGTACCGCTCGGCGTTCACACCCAGCAGCGTCCCTGCCTGTTCGACGGTCATGCCCAGACGCACACACGTCAGCACGTCGAGCAGCGCACGCCGGTCCGGTGTCGCGTACACCACGTCGTTGGTCGCCACGAGCGCCACCCCCGCGTCGGCGGCGGCGTTGCCCAGGCGCTGCAGGCGCTCGTCATCGTCTTGGTGGTACAGCCTGGACACTCCCAGCGAAAGCCGGTCGTCGTCAAAGACCTCGCGCAGCGTCGCGAGCCAGGATTGCAGCCCCTCGGGCGAGCCGGCATCGGCGACCGCCAGCAGGCCCGACGCGTGTTCGCAAATGTCCGCGTGCGTGAGATGGCACTCGCCCTTGGGAGCCCGCCGCTTGCCCAGCGTCAGCAAACGCGACAGCCGTGCGTAGGACGCCCGGTCCGTCGGATACAGGCACATCGACCTGGCCCGGCCCTCGTTGTCAGGCACGTCGCGGCAGACGACGCGTGCGCCGACGATCAGTTTCGGGATCGCGTCCGTATCCGTCGCCTCGGCCCGCAGGTTCTTGAGAGCCGTGTGCGCCCGCACCACGCCGGCAAGCGTGTGCCAGTCGGCGATGGCCACCCCCTCGTATCCAAGCTCGGCCGCCCGCATCACCAGTTCGTCCGGATGGCTCGCGCCGCGCAGGAAGGAGAAATTGCTGGTGACGCCAAGCTCGGCGTAGGGCACGCCGCGAGCTTCGACGCAGTGCAGGCTTGTTGCCGAGCGTCGAGCCGGCTTGAGCACCAGGCTGGCACCGGCGATGTTCTTCGGGTGCGCGCGGGGCTTGGGAGAGGGAATCTCGGGCATGGCTCACGTCCACAGTCCGTGCAGAAACCAGCGTCCGGTCTCGATTTCGCGGAACACCCAGAGGAACACGCCGCTCTCGTCCTGGATCGCGTGATACTCGCGTGTGCGCTCCGGACGGGTCATCTCTCCTCGCCACCATTCGCTGGCGATGCGCTCGGGCGAGAGCGTGGGAATCGCGGGGCGTCGCACCTCGCGCCACGTTGCGGATCGGTCCGGCGCCGGCTCGCCGAGCTGCGCGAAGCGCCAGCGTGTCGGCGGATGGTCGGGCGTGAGGGCCAGCACGTCCAGACGCCTGGGCGTATCGAGCAGCAGCGCGGGACGATGCGTGTGCCACATGACCTCCCGGCGGGGCGTGTCTGCGGACCGATGCCATGGCACCAGCGACGCCGCCCGCTCGGGAACGTGCGACTCCCGCAGTTCGGCACGGCGCAGGCTCGACGCTCCGAGCCTGTTGAGCAGCGTGTCGGCCAGTTCCTGCACGCCCGGTGCGTCGATCGCCGCGGGCGCGGAGACGCGCAACGTCGCCTGCTCGCCCCGCACGCGGCGCACGCTCAGCGCCTCGACTTCGACCTTCTCCAGACCCAGCGCCAGATGCGCCCGCTCCAGGCGAGGCCGCACCAGCGACCACAGTCGCCCCGCGTTGTGCGACGCTCGTGCCAGAAGAAAGTCCCGTCGCGTGGTGTCGTGCGAGCGGGCGTCGGCCAGCAGCCTCGTCAGCGTCACCCGCAGGCGCAGCACGCCCCGGTCGGTCGCTCCCAGCGTGCGGCAGAGCCTTTCCAGGCAGCCCCGCACGCAGAGGCCGATGATGTGTGGATCGGTGACGGGGCCGGCCAGCGATCGCTCGGCCCGCAGCCTCTCGGGCACGCGCACCGGCGTCAGCGTCTCGGGCGCTGCCGTGCCGAACAACTGGTCCAGCCGCTCAAGCACGTGCCGCCCCAACCGCGCCGCCACATGCCCGCGCGTGAGTCGTCGCAGATCACGCACGGTCGTCAGACCAAGTTCGTCCATCGTCTCCAGCGTGTCGACGTCCAAACGCAGCATCGCGAGCGGAAGATCTTCGAGCGTCCGCATCATCGCCCGGCGCGAGGCTTCATCCGCGGGCTCGGGCAGTCGCGCGATACGAGCGTCGCTGCTGCCCACGTCGGTGTGATGTCGGTGATGCGCCATCGCCCAGGCAGCGCCGACGGTCGACGCGATGCCGACGCGTGCGTCAAACCCCCGCCTCACCAGGCGGCGAAGCAGCCGCCCCGCCAGCCGCTCTTCGCCCCCAAACAGCCTGCCGCACCCGGTGATGTCGAGCATGAGTGCGTCGGACGCCGGCATCAGTTCGGCGCCGGTGCGCACGCTGTCCGGATCGATGGCGACAATCGGAGACCACGCGTGCATCCAGCGGGCCGCTCGCTCGAGCGCCAACAGATCTCGTCGCGGATCCAGATCGTGCACCAGCAGATCCGGCGCGAGCACGCGTGCGTGCGTCACGCTCATGCCGACGCGCACGCCGCGCTCTTGTGCGCGCTGGCAGCACCTCGCGACCAGGCTGGACGGCCCGCGCCGGTGTTCGATCACCAGCGGGCGCTCATCCCACCCCGCGCCGGCCGATGCCAGCTCGCGACTCTCCGCGATGCGACGACCAGCCGCACGGCGCATCATCGCCCGCACCAGATCCACCGACCAAGCCGGGAACCACACGCACAAGTAACGAGCCATGCGACGCACCGTTGTGTCCAGTCCACATCCGCTCCAGCACCCAGCGACGTCCCTGCCCCAACGTCCGCGCCGCCACCTTGCAGCGCAGCAGTTCCACACCCCATCGCGGCAATCCCGTCTCGCTCGGCACTGGCGCCACCATCCATCGCGTCCCGGCCGCCGAAAGCTGCCTCCGCTCGGACACGCTCCGCGACAGCAGGCCCACCGTGCGCCCAGCCTCTGCCGCCAATTGCAGCCTGCGGCTCTGAGCCGTTGAAAGCCCGCGTGCATCGCCCACCACAGCCGACACCCCCGGCGTCCGCAGCGCCTGCTCGATCGCCCACACCCGCGTCGCGGTCTCGTCCACCTCCACCAGCAGCGACCGTTGCGCCAACGCACGCGGCAGCGACGCCGGCGCAGGCCACACCCGACGCCCCACCCACACCACCGCACCCTCAGTACCCACACCCAGCGCCAGACTCATCAGCAACGACAAAGGCACATCCGCGCCCACCACCCCACCCCACCCAACCCCCTGCATGTCTTTCTGCATCGCTTGCGGTGGTGCAACCTGCTGTTCGCACGGCCACATGGACTCGCACAGCCACTCATGCGTGGCTCCGGCGCAGAGCAACGACATCCACTCCCGCGTCGCCGCCGCTTCACCGACATCCGCCCCATCCATGCCAATCGCCAGACCTGGCGTGCTGCTGCAAGCCATCTCACCTGTCTGCAAGCCGCCACTGGCCCCCGTACCAAAGACCTGTGCCGCGGTGCTGACGCGGCCGCTGTGAAGCAAGGTGCGAATGGCCTGCGCTTCGAGCGACATACCGATAGAATACCAAACAAAACATCTTTGTCAAGTGTCTGTTTGGATTTGCTTCACCTTCTGACGCGTTTTTTCGGGACAACTGCGCCGCCGAGGCGTCAAAGCCCGAAATCACCGCGACAGTTGGGCGTTATGCGTCCGTCTCGCGTGGAGCCTGCAGTGATTCAACCCCATTCAGCCGCGTCGTCCGACGCGCCCGGTGCGTTCATTTCCAAGTCGCGCCGCGCGTTCACGCTGATCGAACTGCTCGTCACGATCTCGATCATCGCGCTGCTCTTGGGCATTCTGCTGCCCGCGCTGCCTCGCGCGAGAGATTCGGCCCGACGCGCCGCGTGCGGCGTGAACCTGCGCTCGATCGGACAGGCCATCGAGCTCTACAAGGGTCAGTGGAAAGAGGTTTTCCCAACGGCTCGGTACATGCCGCCGCCGTGGCTCAGCGGGAGTGACCGCCCGCCGCTCAACGTCACCATGAGCGCCTTCATCGAGCGCGACAGCCCCGCCTACCGATGCCCGGGTGATCGCATCATCTGGAGCACCACGTATCAGGACACCTCCGTCACACCGGCCGTCGAACGCCGGGGCGGCATGTCGTACACCTACATCTCCGGGCTTGGCGGACAGCCCTACGAGCGGACGTTCTTCGCCCGCTTTCTGCGACTGACCCCCAGCAACACCGGTGTCAGTTACGACTTTGACGGCGGCACCTTCGAGACTCAGAGCGGCACGCAGATCACCACGCCTTTCTTCCACCGCGCTCGAAACGTCCTCTTCGCCGACGGACACGTCGGCCAATACGGCGTCGACGGCATCGCAAGCAACTGAATCGCCCGGACGCCCTCCAGCCCGCAGACACGCACCTTCTGACCGGATCCACGACATGAACAAGCAGCCCAGCATCCTCGACGGCATCAACGTCCCCGACAAGAACGCCAAGGCCGCGCCGAGGCCCTCGCTTAGCGACAGCGTGAACAACCTCACCTCCGGCGACTGGACGCCCGGTCAGAAGAAGATCGCGGCCGGCCTGGGGGTCTTCGCCGCACTCGGCGTCGCGATCGGCGGTGCGTGGCTGGCCATCAACCACCGTCCGCTCGACCTCCCCAAGTCGTTCGAGGAGGGAGCCGCGGCGATGCAGACCACGCGCTTCGCCAACATGACGCCCGACCGCCAGGGCCAGTATGTCGCCGAGATGGCACGCATGATGCCCACCCTCACGGAGGAGCAGCGCCGCCAGTTCCGCGAAGACCCGTCCATGCGCTCGGTGCTCGAGCAGGTCCGTGAGCAGCAGATGGACGAGGCCGCCCGACGCATCGCCCGCGGCGAGCGGCCCGAGGACATCTTCGCCTCCATGCGCGATCGCATGCAGCGCGACCCCAACGCCCCACGCCCCGACCGCGGGCCGCGCGATCCCAACGCGCAGCAGCCCGGACAGCAGGCTCAGGGCGGCGCTCGCGGCACCAACCGCGGGCAGATGAGCGAAGATCGACGCCGCGCCATCGCCAACCGCATCGGTCGCAGCATCCAGAGCGGCAACCCGCAGTCGCTCGGACTTCGCGGCGAGATGATGAGCCGCTTCGGCGGCGGCCCAGGCCGCGGCATGGGCGGCGGCGGACAACGTCCCCCGGCCAGCAATCCGACCCCGCCGCGCTGAAGCCCGCCACCCCCCTACCGCCCCGCACCTCCTGCGACAGCCGCAGGACGACTGATGCCAGTGCGGCGCGTGCACGGCCAGTACACGGCCCGTGCGCGGCTGCTTCATAGACTTGAAGCGGTCTCATCGCGCGAACACAACCCAGAGCGCCAACAGCACCGAGACCGCCAGCACGATCAAACACGCCGCAACCACCGAGCGTGTGCGTTGATGCAACTGAAACCGCTCCCACGCCGCACGATCGAGATACCAGCGATCACCGCCGCTGGAGACAAGAACACCCGCACGCGTGAGCAGGGCAAACGCAGACTCCGTCCATCGGTCAAGGTCGCCCAGCGGCATGGCCCGGTCAGGAGCCAGTGCCCCGGCCGCTTCGAAGCGATGCACCAACTCCCTCCGAGCACGGAGCCGTCTGGCGGTGATGATGGCCGCGGCTGAACCGCTCATCGCCGCAGTTTAGCCGAGAGAAGCATGTTGGCACATCCGGGTGCAACGCCCCGATCGCGGCTGGGGTGGGCGTCGTTGTGGTGACCGGGCGTGGAGAGCGGCGACGCGGCATCGACGCGGGTAGACGTCCGACCACGATCACGGGGTGTTCGGGCCACCTGCCGCACAACGACGGCGGAGTGCGCTAGAGCCGCACCACCCTGCCGTTCCACGTTTCGTGGCACGGGGTTGGTGCTACGCCCCCCACCTCGTCCTAACCTGCCTCTTGGACTTTTGGTACATTCAGTCTTGGTCGTTGCATGGGTACGCTTACCTATTCCGAGTTCATCGCAGCTGCGAAGTCCAGAGAACGGACTGCGCAGTATCACATTCTCGCAGCCCTCTATGTGCTTGGCGCGACAACCACCCCCGTCTCGGTCATCCAGATCAGCCGCCTGCTTCAAGCCAATCTACCGAAGCCCAAGTTGCCTGCTGATGTTAACGGTTCGCTCCGCCAGTATGTCGGACTCGTTGAGTCGCGTGCGACCGAGCCACGGACGTGGGTGCTTACTCCAGTAGGGCTCGCGAAGCTACAAAAAATGTGCGGCCTTCCACTGGCGACAAATGCCACATCGACCGACTTCGGCGTAGACGTAGGGCTCGTTTGCGCGTTGCACTCGCCGGAATTGACCGCGTTCAAATCCGTTTGCGGCGACAGTGTGAACTGGAAGGAAGAGCCAGCGAACGGATTCACGCATGTGTATGAGTCATGTGCCTTGGAAACCGAACGCGGCAGACGGCTAACGGTCGTTGCGTCTACCCAGACAACGATGGGCCTTACCTCGGCCGCGATATTGACCACGCAATTGATCATGCGGTACAGGCCTCGCCTCGTTGTGATGGTTGGCATTGCTGCGGGAACTCGCGCCGGTGGGAAGCAGTTTGGAGACGTTTTGGTTGCAGATCCAAGCATCGACTACAACTCCGGAAAACTGGTTGATGACAACGGGACGCAACGTCTTCAGCCTGATCCGCACCCCGTCGGGATCGCTAAGCGAATCAGAGCGGTGCTTCTGCGGTACAGTCAAGACACCGAGTTGTTCGATGGCTTTCGCGACAACTGGAAGGGCAAAACTCCGGAGATGCCAAATCGCCTACATGTCGGCGCGGTTGGAGCCGCCGACCAAGTCATCGACAATCCTGACAAGATCAAGGAAATCCAACTCAGCTGGCGAAAGCTGATTGGGCTTGAGATGGAAACCTACGGTGTTTATCGAGCGTGCGAAGAGAGTCCAGCTCCTTCGCCGCGGCATGTCGCATTCAAGGCAGTGTGCGATTTTGGGGAAAAGAAAACTGATGACTGGCAGGAGTACGCTGCTTTCATGGCCGCGTCGTTTGCCGTTTACTTTCTGAGAAGTCACTGGGAAGAAGTCATGGACCACGAAGGAGTCGACTAATGCCAGCAAGACCACAGGTGGGAGCAGATCCAGAAATCAACGCGATCGCAACCGTGTTCAGCGCGCTCAAGTCCCTTGAAGGCGATTCGGCGGCGCGCGTGCTCGACTACGTCCGTCGAAAACTCAACTTGGACAAGTCCGAGGACGTGCGATCTTCCGAAATTGAGCCCGAGGCTAGACCTGACCGGATCAGTTTGTCTTCGACATCTTCCGAGGCAACGAAAGAAGGAGTAAGCCCGATAGCTGACAAGTGGTTGCGCCGAAGCGGGCTTTCGCTTACGCAGCTAGACGGAGTGTTCAACGTCGGAGCCGCCGATGAGATAGACCTCGTTGCGGCCAAGCTTCCTGGCACCAAAAAGGCCGCACGAGTGCGAGAAGTCATGCTCCTAAAGGCCATCGCGAGCTACCTATCGACTGGCGTACCCAAGGTCACCCATGGCGTGGCGAAACAGACGTGCGAACACTACGACGCTTACGACGTCGCCAACTTTTCCAAGACCATCAAGTCACTTGCCCCTGAGATTTCCGGATCCAAACAATCTGGGTACACATTGACGGCACGAGGGCTTGCAGCATCAGCTGATCTGATAAAGAGAATGATCAGTCCGAAGGCATGACTCTCGTGCTTGGATGGGATGCGGCAATTATGCTCGCGCCGGCCCCAGCAACTGCTCCGCATCCTGCAGCAGCTTGACGATCTCGGCGAGGGCCAAGGCGGCGGTCGCGCCGTCGACGACTCGGTGGTCGCAGGCGAGGCTGAGCGGCAGCAGTTTGCCGACGCCGATCATGCCGTGGCGGACGACGACGCCGTCTTTGGCGCGGCCGACGGCGAGGATGCCGACTTCGGGGTAGTTGATCACCGGGGTGGCGAAGCGGCCGGCGTGGCTGCCGACGTTGCTGATGGTGAAGGTGCTGCCCATCAGGTTTTCGCGGGCGATGGTGCGGTTGCGGGCGCTCTCGGCGGTTTGGGTGATGGCGCGGCCGATCTCGAGGACGCCGAGGCGGTCGGCGTCGCGGACGACGGGGACCATGAGGCCGCTGTCGGTGTCGGTGGCGATGCCGAGGTGGACGCTGCGGTGCTGGATGATGAAGGAGTCGGCGGCGGGGTTCTGCGGGTCTTCCTCAACCGTCGCGTTGAGGGCGCGGAACTGGGATTGGTTGAGGACGCGGGCGACGGCGGCGGCGACGAAGGGGAGGAAGGAGACCTTCTCGCCGCTGGCGGCGGCGAGCTTCTTGCGGAGGGATTCGAGGGCGGTGACGTCGGCTTCATCCATGACGGTGAAGTGGACGGCTTGGTTGATGGACTGGCGTAGGCGGTTGGCGATGGTGCGACGCACGCCGCGGAAGGGAATGCGGATGTCGGCGTCGGGAGCGGAGGTGTCGTACTGGCGCGCGGGAGCGGCTTGGCGCGGGGCGGGGGCTGGTGCCGGGGCTGGTGCCGGGGCTGGCGCAGCGGGGCGCGGAGCGGGCGCGGGAGGGATGAACGACGGGGCGGCGTTGCGGCCGGGGGCTTGAGGGGACCCCGCGCTGACGCTTGGGGCTCGTTGAGGCACGGCGGGTGCCCCACTGCTGGCGTTGCGGACGTCCTTCTCGGTGACGCGGCCGCCGATGCCGGTGCCGGGGATGGAGTCGATGTCGAGGCCGAGGTCGCGGGCGAGGCGGCGGACGGCGGGCGTCGCGAGGGCCTTGCCGGGGGCGGCGGACATGCCGGCGAGCTCGCCGCCCATCTTGCCGACGACGGTGCCTGCGTCTTCGCGTTCAGCGGTGGGTTCGGGGGGCTCGGCGACGGCGGTGGCGGAAGCGTGGGCGTGGGCGTGGGCGTGGGATGCGTTGGCGTGGGCGACGGCAGACCCCTCGCTTACGCTCGGGGCTCGTTGGGCGCTGCCGCTGGATTGGTAGGTGACGAGGACGTTGCCGACCTTGAGGATCTCGCCTTCGTTACCGTTGAGGGAGGCGATGGTGCCGGCGCGGGGCGAGGGGACTTCGACGAGGGCCTTGTCGGTTTCCATCTCGGCGAGGATGTCGTGCTCGGCGACGGTGTCACCGACCTTGACGCGCCACTTGATGAGCTCGGCTTCGTGCACGCCCTCGCCGAGGTCGGGAAGGATGAATTCGTCGGGGTTGGTGGACTTGTGGTGGGCCATGGGAGAGGCTCAGAGAAAAGGGCCAAATGGCAAAGAGCAAATGGCCAATCAAGGCAGGCGAAGACGGGAGCACACGGAGAAAGGCGGGCAGTGCATTCTACTTGAGGTTCAGTACGCCAGCGTTTGTGCCACGCTCTCGCTGATGCGCTTGGAGTCGGGCAGGTATTCGAGTTCGAGCTTGTAGTACGGCATCACGGTGTCGAAGCCGGCGACGCGCTGGACGGGGGCTTTGAGGTGGAGGAAGCAGTGTTCCTGGATGATGGCGGAGAGCTCGGCGCCGAAGCCGCAGGTCTTGGGGGCTTCGTGGACGATCACGCAGCGGCCGGTCTTCTGGACAGACTGGATGATGGTGTCGGTGTCGATGGGGTAGATGGTGCGGAGGTCGATGAGCTCGATGGAGACGTCCTCGGGCATCTTGTCGATGGCGGCGAGGCATTCGAAGACGCTGGCGCCCCAGGTGACGAGGGTGAGGTCGGTGCCTTCGCTGACGACCTTGGCCTGGCCGATCGGGATGGTGTAGTCGCCCTCGGGCACTTCCTCGCGGAAGGAGCGGTAGACGCGCTTGGGCTCGAAGAAGACGACGGGGTCGGGGTCGCGGATGGCGGAGAGGAGCAGGCCCTTGGCGTCGTAGGGCGTGCTGGGCATGACGACCTTGAGGCCGGGCGTGTGGGCGTAGATGGCCTCGGGTGAGTCGGAGTGGAGCTCGGGGGCGTGGATGCCGCCGCCGACGGGGACGCGGACGGTGAGCGGGATGGTCACCGCGCCGCGGGTGCGGGTGCGGTAGCGTGCGGCGTGGTTGGTGAGCTGGTCGTACGCCGGTCCGAGGAAGCCTTCGAACTGGATCTCGGGGATGGGGCGCATGCCGGCCATGGCGAGGCCGATGGCGGTGCCCATGATGCCGGACTCGGCGAGGGGCGTGTCGATGACGCGGTCCTTGCCGAAGATCTTCTGGAGGCCTTCGGTGACGCGGAAGACGCCGCCGTTGTGCCCGACGTCTTCGCCGAGGAGGACGATGCGGGAATCGCGGGACATTTCTTGTTCCAAACCCTCGTTGATCGCATCAACCAGAGTGAGGCCCTTCTGCTTCATGACGTCCGTACGCGGCATAGGTGATTCCAAGAAGAGATCGGTGATGGGTCGTTGGCAAGAATCGGATAGATCGCGATGAGGCGGAAGCACGCGAAGTGCGGAGCCGCATCGCGAAGATGGCTACGCGTGCTGCGTCTCGGCCGCGAGCCCTGCCTGGCTCGGATCCTGCCCGAGGCTGCTCGTCCGCATCGTGCGCTTCTGCTTTTCCAGTTCCGCGTTGAGCGTTTCGAAGGTGTAGTCGAAGATGTCGTCGGTGCTGGGCTTGGCGATGCCTTCGGCGGTCTTGACGACGTCGGCGACCTTGACCTTGGAGCGTTCCTGGAGGGCCTGCTCCTTGGACTCGTCCCAGAGGTTCTTCTTCTCGAGGTACTTGCGAAGGCGGATGATCGGGTCCTTGGCGATCCAGGCGTCCACTTCCTTGGGGTCGCGGTAGCGCCGAGCGTCGTCGGCGGTGGTGTGATCGGCGAGGCGGTAGGTGACGGCCTCGATGAAGGAAGGGCCGCCGCCGCTGCGGGCGCGTTCGATGGCTTCCTTGGAGGCCTTGTAGACGGCGAGGAGGTCGTTGCCGTCGACGAGGACGCAGGGCATGTCGTAGGCGAGGGCCTTCTGCGCGACGGTCTCGGAGTTCATCTGCGTCTCACGCGGGACGCTGATGGCCCACTGGTTGTTCTGACAGATGAACACGCACGGCACCTGGAAGACGCTGGCAAAGTTCATCGCCTCGTGGAAGTCGCCTTCGCTGGTGGCGCCGTCGCCGAAGTAGGTGAGGGCCACTCTCGGCTCCTTGCGCATCTTGAAGGCCCAGGCGATGCCGGTGGCGTGGAGCATCTGGGTGCCGATGGGGATGCAGAGCGGGAGCTGGCACACACCTGGCGGGATCTGGTTGCCGCGTTCGTCGCCCATCCAGTGAAGGAGGACGTAGTGCATGGGCAGGCCGTGCATGAACAGCGCGGCGTTCTCGCGGTAGCAGGGGACGAGGAAGTCCTGTCCCTTCTTGGCGGCGTAGGCGGTGCCGATGGCGGCGGCTTCTTGCCCCTTGTTCTGCGGGTAGGTGCCCATGCGGCCGGAGCGCTGGAGCTTGAAGGCGATCTCGTCGAGCTGGCGGCACTCGACCATGAACTGGTAGAGGGCGAGGATCTCTTGATCGTCGAGCAGGCCGCGGGCGAGGGCCGGGTCGACCTCGCCGTGCTCGTCCATGACTTGGATGTACTCGATCTGGGCGGAGTAAGCGGTCTTCTTGGGCATCGGTTCGCTCCTATCACGAGGATAGGAGAGAATCGGGGATCAGGCAGGGTTCGCCGCCGCGTGCGGAGCCGCCACTCCGGAGGGTGTCCGCGAAGGCGGCGGCAGAAGCCAGATGCCCGTTCCCCCGAGCAAGAGAAGCCCCGTGTTTCGGAGCAGACTCTCGACGAGCGTCGATCCCCCGATGCGGCCGAGACAGCCGCAGGGGGCGCGCGACCCGAGGGCGTACGACACGATGAGATAGACCGAAAAAAGGCAGATGACGGCAACAGCACTGATCAACGCCGCTCTGATGCGGATGCGAAACAAAAGCCACAACGCGAGCATCGTTTCGCCGGCGAGAACGCCCCGCGCGACGATGAGCGCGATGGAGGGGGGAACCACCTGCTGATCGGCGAGGTTCGCGGCGAACGCATGCACACCCGGAAGGACGCCCGACGCGGTGACGCGATCGGTTGTCATCTTCGACGCGACGGCAAAGAGAAACACGCCCGCGAGCAGGACGCAGATCACTTCGACGATGAGTGTGCGACTGCGATGGTTCATACGCGCCGCCAGTACTTGAAGCCGACGAGCAGGAGCGTGAACGCGGTCAGCCCGCCGACGATCCAGTAGGACCAACGGGCTCGGGTGGTGTTGCCTGTGAGATCGCCGGCGATGCGGGCGGAGAGTTCGTGCTCGTTGTAGATCTTTTGCCCGCTGGGGGAGAAGATGTCGCCGTTCGGCTCGCGACGGTTCATCGTCGCCTTGATCTGCCGGGTGGAGAGCGCGTCTTCGACGAGCTGCGGCGACTTGGAAAAGGTCGCGAGGGTGAACTCCTGCTCCGAACGACGAACTTGCGTTCCGCCTTCGTAGAAGGATACTCGGTTCTTTCTCTTTGTCGGGACCTGAACCCCGTCGCGCTCGGCATACTCGGCGAACAAAAAAACACTTTCCACATAGCTGCCCGCATCCGCAGACGTCTTGGTCACAAGACGAAGAGATCGGAGATTGCCCGCCGCATCCCAAGCCAGCGCCCGACCAAGGGCATCACTCGAATAAGTCAGAAAGCCGGAGGCCGGATCGATGCCCGAACGAAAATCAGGTTGGCTTCGCAGCATCGCGATCCACGTTGGGAGGTGAGGCCACGGACATTCCGAACACCGGGCCGCCCAATTGTCCCTACTCTGCCCCGGGTCTGTCGGCGTATAAAGGCTATACGTGCCCGGGAGAGTCGACAGTGTTTCCTCGGGGCTCCACCATGTGCCGCTCGACGGTTGCATTGAGTCTGATCCACGCACCGTCCGCCTCGAATACAGCACCGCATAGCGGCCATCCGCGGTCGCCGCGCATTCGGTCTGAGCGGCGTTTCGTTCATCAAACCACGTGAACTTCACCGCGCGCAACCCTGGCGCATCGAGAACGGGTTCAGCACGGACCGCCACCCTCGCAAGACCGTCGGTCGTGGCGAGCAACAGCACGACGAAGTAGAGTGCGACCCTTACCACCATCCACCACAATCCTCTCCGACGCAACCAGGCTTGCAGTTCTGCACGTTGGCTGATGTGGTTGAAATGGAGGGAAGTACCTCAGATCCGCCCACACATTCTCCATTTGGACCGGCGGATCCATTTTCGAAGTCTCTACACTGAACGAACGTGTTGGGAATGATCCCCCCGTCAGGCTGCAGGCTCGTGTACGTGTTCGTCGCCGCGCACAGAATAGTCACCGGGCACACGGTGTAGGTAGCGCAACTCCCTGTCGAACCTCTTCGTTGGAACTCTACAGCCCACACCTTTTCGTAGCACTGCACGAACATGGTGTTTTCACATCCAGGATCCGGCATGTGGTCCTCCGCAGCGACCCACGCACCGCCGGCGACAATCGCAACAACCGCACTGTGACGGACAAAGCGGCTCAACCCCTGCTTCGTGTTCGACATCGGAGGCTCCTTCTCTTTCGTCACAATCTGGAGACATTTCTCACGCAGCTCTTGCAGCATAACCGACGGGGCGGGTATTCTGTCAACAGGGAAGAGACGGGTGTGAAGAACCTTCTCCGGAATGTGCATCGATGCGACGGGCCTTCACCATCATCGACTTGCTGATCACCATCTCGATCACCGGGATCGTGCTCACTCTCACGATCCCGGCCATGCACGCCGCGCGATGGAAAGGGATCGAGATCAAGTGCCTCAGCAACATGCGGCAGGCCGGTGTGATTCTGTTTGCCTACGCCGCGGCCAACCAGGACCACGTGCCTTTTCAGGGGTGGGAACGGCGAACGATTCACGTGCCCGGTCTTCCCCCGCTTCGCATGGGACATCCGACCGGCAACAGCATCATGACCGGTCGATGGTCGTTTCTGTTCCCGGATGAGTGGTCGGGGCAGGGTCGGTGGAATCCCGCACTCCAATGCCCCCTGCAGCCGCGGTATGACCCGGACGCTCCGTTCACGACAGGCGGCATGAGGTGGGAGCATTTGCGCCTGACGACGACGTATGAGTTCAGCTTTGCGCTCTACAACCGCGCCGACACGATGGGCCCGACGAGCAACGCGGGTGACTTTCGCATCGGTCCCAACAAGATCTCAGACGCGATCTTCCCGTCCGCGAAGGTGTACGTGTTTGAGTTCCCGGGCTTTTGCATCAGCGATCCGGTGGCGAGGTCGCTGGCGTATGACATCGGGCGGTCCACCACGCCGCGGACTTCGATCATGACCATGGACGGATCCGTGCGTCGCTTCGCCGCCAAGGACGCGATCGATTACCCGGTGCGCGGCGAGACCTACGCCACAATCAATGGCATCGTGGGCCGGGACATTCCCTGAGCCGAACGGGCGGGCTACCTCGTCCCCGCCCCCACCGTTGGGCTGCCGGGGAACTGCTTGATCCCGTCCTGCTTCAGCGTGCGGCCCGTGCCCTTCGCCACCGGCGACTTCTCGGGGATCGAGTATTCGCTGTTGGGCATGGTGTCGGCGTGCTTGATCGCGGCAGCCGCGGCCTTGAGCATGCTCTGGTCGGCGTTGTCGTAGAGCGAGCGGATGTTCTGGTAGAACTCCTGCTCCACCATGTCGAAGAAGTAGAACGCGGCGGCCTTGTCGCGGTCAAACTCGGCGCCCTCGCCGCCGCGGCGGAGGTCCTGATCGAGCTTGCTCAGCGTGCAGGCGAAGGCGTGCAGCCACATGGCGTTGTCGGCCAGGCGGGCCTGGACGCACTGGCGGGTGATGATGGCTTCTTCGTAGTGCTTGCTGGCTCGCTTGAACTGGTGGCTGTGCTCGCGGATCAGCCACGCCAGGCGCTCGGCCTGCGCCTGGAGCGACGCGTGCACCTTCGGGGGCGTCGGCAGCTTGCGCCGAATGCCCAGGAAGATCTCGATGCCCAGCGGCACCGCGGCCCGCACAAGCTTGAAGTTCGTCGAGTTCTTGAGCATGCGCCCGATGTTCGCGCCAAGCCCCTCGTCCTTGTTCCAGCCCAGAGCGTTCTTGACGCTGAGCATGTTCTCGGCGAGCTGCTTGCCGCCGTAGGCGAAGATGAAGGACTGCATGACCTCGTTGGCGCCTTCGACGATGAGGTTGATGCGCGAGTCGCGGAAGACGCGCTCGACCTCGTTCTCGGTCATGTAGGACTCGCCGCCCATGATCTGCATGCCGCAGTTGGTGACGCGCCAGCCCATCTCGGAGCAGAAGACCTTGCAGATCGCCGTCTCGAGCATGATGTCCTCGTCATGCCGGTCGAGCATGCCGGTGGTCATGTAGAGGACGCTGTCCATGGCGTAATCGAGGGCGGCCATGGTGGCGAGGTTCTTCTGGACGAGTTCAAAGTCCGACAGCGGGCGCTGGAACTGGTAACGCGTGCGCGACCACTTGGTGGCTTGATCGCGGACCTTGCGTGCTCCGCCGAGCATGCCGGCGGAGAGTGTGCAGCGGCCGTAGTTGAGGCAGGTGAGCGCGATGTTGAGGCCGCGGCCTTCCTGGCCGAGGAGGTTCCACTTGGGGACCTTGACGTTGTGGAAGCGGATGCGGGCCTGCCAGGTGCCGCGGATGCCGCACTTGCTGCGGTTCTTCTGGAAGATCTCGACGCCTTCCATGTCGGGGTGACACACGAGGGCGGTGACCTTTTCTTCTTCCTTGCCGGTTTTGGGGTTGACGATCTTCTGCTTGGCCATCACGGTGAAGAGGCCGGAGATGGCGCCGCTGGTGGCCCACTTCTTTTCGCCGTTGAGGATGTAGTACTCGCCGTCGGGGGTCTTCTCGCAGCGGGTCTCTTGGCCGCCAGCGTCGCAGCCGACGTTGGGCTCGGAGAGGCAGAACGCGGAGACCCAGTCGGTGGCGAGGTGCGGCAGCCACTTGGCTTTCTGCTCGGGATTGCCAAAGAGCATGACGGCCTTGCAGCCGATCGACTGGTGCGCCGATACGAGGACGGCGGTGGAGCCGCAGGAGTGGCCGATGCGCTCGAGCACGCGGTTGTACGAGGTGATGCCGAGTCCGAGGCCGCCAAACTCCTTGGGGATGGTCATGCCCATCACGCCGATCTCGAAGAGGCGGTCGATCACCCAGCGCGGGATCTCCTGTTCCTGATCGATCAGGATCGAGGGGTGCTCGTTGCGGAGGTAGTCATCGAGCCGTGCGAGGAGCTGATCGCACTCGGCCGTTTCCTTCGCGTCGGTGATCGGGTAGGGGAAGACCAGGTCGGTCCGCAGGTTGCCCCAGAACATGTTCTTGACGAAGCCAAGCTTGGTCGGCTCGGGGCCGAGCAATGCTTCCGCGTCCTCGATGAGCTTGCGGTCCTTGTCGGACATCTTCATGGACTTGAGGTCAGCCATTGCAGAGAACTCCGATGGAAGAAAGCCTCGCGTGCGCGGAAGATCGCTCGGGGTCAGTACGCAGCGTCTTCCCGTGGCCGTCACCCTCGGAAGAGCACCGGGGAACAAACCACGACTCTCACCATTCTTCGCCTGTTGGTGTCGCCGGGAACAGCCCCATGGATTCGATTTCTTCCCCAGCCCGGCCACCCTCCGGACGGGTGGCCTCCCAACCGCTCGACCCGCTAGGACACGGCTGGTAAACGCTTACTTGGAGCGGGCGAAGAAGGCCTGCAGCGCCGCCTTCGCGGCCGGGGTATGGCGAAGCGCCACCAGATGGCGCCGCTCGCATGCAAGAGCTGCCTGATAACCCTGGGTCAGCCCGACGTTGATCGCGTCGTAGACCGCCAAAGCGGCGTCGGACACGGTCTGATCTGCACGGACCGCCTCGAGCGCCTGGAGCGTTCGCTTGGCTCCGGCTGGATCCGCAGCCCAGATGTCGACCGCCGACGATCGCGTCCCGCTCCGGCCTGAAGCCAGCGCTCCAGCGACACGCGCGGCGGTCTGCATCAACTCCCCCGACGAAGCGGCAACCGCGTCGAACAGTCCGGCCTTCGCGGCCTCGTCCCACAGCATCGGCTTGCCCGTCACGGTGCGGCGGATCGCCTCGGCCGCGTCGTCCATCCAGGCGGGGAGGAGGTTCGTCCCGCCCCAGCCCGGACAGAGTCCCAGCCCGGCCTCGGGCAAGCCGACCGGATAGGGCTTGCCCGGCTGACCGTCGCGTGCCGGAGGCGGCGCAGCAACCATCGCGTCGCAATGCATCGCCAGCTCAAGCCCGCCGCCGAGCGCGGCGCCGTTGATGGCGGCAACCGTCGGACAGTGCAAGCTGCTGAGCATCGCGAAAACGCGCGAGCCGTATTCGAGGTAGCGGTGCAGTTGATCGTCAGACGCCTCGGCGATGGTCTTGAGATCTGCACCAGCGACGAAGACGCGTTCGCTCGCGCTGGCGAGCACAACGCCTCGGCAATCTCGCGGGATCGATCGGAGGGTCGCCTCCAGACGCTGGATGAGTTCCAGATCAAGGACGACGACGGGCTTGCCCGGCTGCTCGAGCTTGATGGTGATGATGCCGGCAAACTCGCCGTCGGCGTCACGGTGCAGTGGGAAGGGTTGGGCGGTGGTCATGGGATTGGAAGAGACAAAGGCGGGAAAGACGCAATGAGCAGCAGAATACAGCGGGCGGCTAGCCGTTGAGCTTGGCGCGGAGACGGGCCTGCGCGTCCGGGGTGCTGAGCACGTCGGCAGAGAGGTGTGCCCCGCGGAGGACGAGGGCTTCATTCAGGGAGTCATCGAGCTCGTTGAGGAGTTTCTTCGTGGCGGCCTGGGCGAGCGGGCCGCCGGTGGCGAGGCGAGCGGTGATCTCGTCGGTCGTCTTGTCGAGATCGACGGCGGAGGGACAGACGGTGTCGATCATGCCGATGTCGAAGGCTTGCTCACCGGACATCAGGCCGCCGGAGAGCAGGACCTTGCGGGCGCGGCCGGAGCCGACCTTGCGGACCAGCCACGGTGCAACGACGGCGGGGCAGACGCCCAGATCAACTTCTGGAAAGCCGACTTTGGCGTCGGCGTGGGTGACGGCGAGATCGCAGACGCAGGCGAGGCCGCAGCCGCCGCCGATCGCGGCACCGTTGACTTTCGCGACGACGACGGCGGGGAGTTTGCGGATCTTGATGGTGAGCTTGGCGAGGGTGGACAGCAATTGGAGCGCGAGGTCGTGGTTGTCGAGCACGGCCTTGAGATCCATGCCGGCGCAGAACGCCTTGCCCGCGCCGGTGAGCACGACGACGTGCAGATTGCGATCGCGGGCGATGCGAGCGTCGAGATCATCGACGGCGGCGTGCAGGTCGCGGAGCAGGTCGAGCGAGAGCGCGTTGCGGGCGTCGGCGCGGTTCAGCGTCAGCGTCGCGATCGGGCCGGACGTGGTGACGGTGGCGAGAGACATGGGCGATTGTTGGGCTGAGCGGGGAGTGAAGGGATGCACCGCGGAGGACGCGGAGAGCGCGGAGGAAAGGCACCCTTGGGAAAGGCTTTTCACCACGGAGAGCACGGAGAACACGGAGAACACGGAGAACACGGAGCGAGACTCAGGAGAAAGGCCATTGTCTTGGTTTGCTTGAGCCCCTCTGTGTTCTCTGTGATATCTGTATTGAATGGTCTTTGGTTGCGTGCTGAACCCACCCCCCGGCCTCCTCCCTCTGGGAGGGGGAGGGGCGTGCGGTTTTTGGGGTTATGGCTTTGACCAGGCCTGGGGGAGGAGGCGGCGTTCTTCTTCGCCGCCGGTCAGGGCGAGGGAGGCGTGCAGGCCTTTGCCTGCGTTGAGAATCGGCGAGATCTCAGCAAGCCATCGCTTGGTGGCGGCGAGTGCGGCAGCGGGCTTGGATGCAAGCTCTGCCGCGATCGCCACAGCACGAGGATGGACAGCGTCGGCGCTGTCGAGACACTCGTGTACGAGGCCGACGCGGAGTGCGGTGCGGCCGTCAATGAGCGTGTTCTCGACGAGGCGAGAGCGAGCGTTGCCGTCGTGGGTGAGGTCGCGGAGAAACGGCGCGGAGACGGCGGGCGAGACGCCGAGGCGTGGGACGGGATAGCCGATCTTGGCCTGGGCGTTGGTGAGGATGATGTCGCCGCCGCCGAGGAGGGCGCAGCCTCCGGCGATCGCCGAGCCGTGCGCGGCGACGACGACGGGCATGTCGAGAGAGCGGAGTGCGGCGATGCAGTCGTGGAGGCCGGAGAGCAGCGCACGCATGACGCTGCCGTCGGGATGATCCTTGCAAAGAGAGAGATCGAAGCCGGCGCAGAAGGCGGGGCCTTGGCCGGAGAGGAAGAGAACGCGGGCGCTGCGATCGCACGCCGCGACGTGGGCGCGGAGCGTGGTGAGCATCTCCGGGGTGAGGGCGTTGCGTTTGTCGGGGCGGGCGAGGGAGAGTTCGAGGATGTCGCCGTGGGGGGTTGTGTGGGTTGTGGAGGTGATCACGCCGGAGGTCCCCCACTGCTGGATGTGGAAGCTGCTGCGCGTGACTTGGCAACGATCTCGCGAGCGAACGCGGCGGCTTCGCGGAGCTTGTCGAGCTTGACGTTGGTGCGATAGCCGGCGTCGTGGATGGTCTGCACGAGCAGTTCGGTGGAGATGTTGCCGGGGGCACGCTGGATGGTGCCGTCGGGGAGTTTCTTGCTGGCGTAGGGGCAGCCGCCGAGGCCGGCAACGGAGCCGTCGAAGGAGCGCACGCCGAGATCGAGGGCGGCGCGGACGCAGTCGGCGGCGCGGCCAAAGGTGTCGTGCAGATGGAGGGTGATCGGAACGCGGCCGCCGGTCATCGGGGCGACGCGATCCACCGCGCGGAGCATGGCCCCCGTTGACTCGCGGCTGCCGGCGCCGATGGTGTCGCCGAGATCAAGTTCATCGACGCCGATCTCAGTGAGTGCCTTCGACACGTCAGCGACCTTGTTCGGATCGATCGGCCCCTCGAAGGGGCAGGCGATGACGCACGAGACGTAGCCCCGGACCTGGAGGCCGTGCGTGTGGGCGGATTCGATCACCGGTCGGAACCGCTCGATCGTTTCGGCGATCGACGCGTTGGTGTTCTTCTGCGAGAAGGTCTCGGAAGCGGCGGTGAAGACCGAGACCTTTTCGATGACGTGGCGGCGCGATGCCTGATTGGCATCGAGGGCGGATTGCATGCCGCGGTCGTTGGGGACGAGAGCGGAAAAAACCGGACGCGCAGCACTCCCCCTCCCGGAGGGAGGGGGCAGGGGGGTGGGTTCCGCACGGCCACGACCACGCCAGCCGGTTCGTGACCCGCGGCTATCTCTCGATCGTGCTTGCTCAACGATCCACTCCGCGACGGCAAGCGGGTTCGCGATCACTCTGTTGTTGGTGACGCGAATCGTCTCGATGCCGAGTGAACGCATGTAGGCGTCGCGTTGTGCATCGTGCTGCTTCGCTGCGACGCCCGCGTGCGTGATGCCGTCGATTTCAACGGCGAGCAGTTTCTCCTGACAGAAGAAGTCGAGGATGTAGGGGCCGATGGGATGCTGGCACCGGAACTTCAGTCCGACGGCTTCGCGTTGCCGGAGATAGTTCCAGAGAGTCCATTCAGGACCGGTCATGTTGCGGCGAAGAGCTTGGGCTTGGCCGACTGTCTGGCGGCTGCGGGGTGGTGGACGCCATCGCTGCGATTCGATCGAGGCAGAACCCACCCCCCGGCCCCCTCCCTCTGGGAGGAGGAGTGAAGACAGCAGTCGAACGAGTTCGCTCGCATCCCCCAACTGCGGCACCCACTTGGGGCTCACGAAGCTCGTCACCTCGATCTCATCGACGCCGGTGTGGCACAGCAGCTCGATGAGGCGGACCTTGTCGGGCGTGGGGATGATGCCGGGCTCGTTCTGGAGGCCGTCGCGGGGGGAGACGTCGGTGATGCGGACAAGGTCGGTCATGGAGAGTGACAGCGTACTCGGCTGGGCATCGGCGTGACAATTCGTCAGCCGCAGCGACAGACGCGTGCTCCCGGCTTCAGGCTGGGCTCGACGAAATGAAAACGCCGCCCCGGGGGGCGGCGTTTGTGGTCAAAGGGCTTGCGAGGCGATCAGCGACGACGACGGGCGGCAAAGAGGCCGGCCACGGCGAGCGCCCCCAACGTCCCCGGCGCGGGGATGATGCCGGTGAACATGGGCAGGTGCACCTCGCCGTCCTGCTGCATTGTGTTGACGAACACCGAACCGTCAATGGCCGTGGTGTTGCGCAGATGGGCCTTGGGCGCGAGGATCGCGCCGTTGAAGTTGCGGTCGAGGAAGATGTTGGTGGCCTCGTGGAAGTTCCAGATCACCTTGCTGCGAGCGAAGGCGCTCGTCCAGCTTCCGACCATGTTGCCGTTGGTGAAGTTCACCGTCGTGCCCGAGACGTTGATGACGATCGCGGACGCGCCGTTGATGTTGAGGTTGATCTGCTGGATCAGATTGCTGTTGAACACGCTGTTTGCGGCGACGTTGAAGACCGCCAGGCCGTTGACCGGATTAGCGTTGTACGTGACCGCGCCGGGCTGGCCGTTGGGAGCCGTCACGGTGCTGTTCGCCGCGAGGTTCTTGTAGAACCCCGACAGGCCGTTGAGGTCTGCGGCAAAGCCCGCAACCTGACTCACGAGCGACGCCTGCTGCGCGCGATTGCCGCCGCCGTTGGCGTTGAAATTGCCGCTGAACGAACCGCCGTAGCGGAGGTTGCCGGCCTGCATGTTGAGGTTGCCGACGCTCACGTTTCCGGCGACCGCCAGCGTGGTCTGGCCGAGGAAGTTCGACGCGGGCGTGAGGTTCTTGGCAACGGTCGGCGATCCGCCCGTGAAGTTACCCCCAACCCACGCGTTGCCCTCGATGTCCTGGCTGCTGTTGTTCAGGTTGCCGAGGACGATCAGGTTCCACTGAGTCACCACGCTCGCGCCGGACATCGACGCAAGACCCGCCACGCCAAGCGCGGCACACCAACGCATCATCTTCTTCATGTATGCCTCTCTCTTTCTGCCCACGAATCCATTCACACCCACCTGGGGGACGCAGTCCGGGCGGAAACCGGACGGCCAACGCTAGTGGCCAAGCCCTCCTGAGTCGAGGAGGCCGTCGTTTATGAAACTGAACTTTCGCGCAAACTGAGTACGCAGCTCGGATCTGTGGCGACGTGGGCCTGCAACAGGGGCTGCTTGCGGACCTCACTCATCGCACTGGTGGTCGATGAGTCCGAGAACTCAAGTCTGAAGAACACCCGTCTTGAATTCGCGTGAGTAATCCCAGCCTTGCTCAGCGATCGCGAGGGCTTCGATGAGTTCGTCGCGGGTCTTGTGCGGTTCGATGATGCGGTCGAGCCAGCCGCGGGCGGCGCCGTGGCGGATGTCGGCCTGCTCGGTGTAGCCGGCGTGGATCGCGCTGTAGATCTGCTTGTGGGTTTCGGGGTCGATGGTCTCGCCCTTGCGCTTGCGGCTCGCCTCTTCGATGGTCGTCAGCACGCCGGTGGCCTGGTTGGCGCCCATGACGGCGCACTTGGCGCTGGGCCAGGCGAAGGAGAGAAAGGGGTCAAAGGCGCGGCCGCACATGGCGTAGTTGCCGGCACCGTAGCTGCCGCCGGTGATGACGACGATCTTGGGGACGACGCAGTTGGACATGGCGTTGACCATTTTCGCGCCGGCGCGGATGATGCCGCCTTGTTCGCTGTCGCGACCGACCATGAAGCCGGTGGTGTCGTGCAGGAACACGATCGGAATCTTGCGCTGGTTGCAGTCCATGATGAACCGGGCGGCCTTGTCGGCGGAGTCGTCGTAGATGACGCCGGGCATCTGCACGGCCTTCGTGGGGCCGCTCTTGCCGCCGGCGACGGTGCGCTGGACGAGTTTCTTCTGGTTGGCGACGATGCCGCAGGGGCGGCCGCCGATGTGGGCGTAGCCGCAGACGATGGACTGGCCGTAGTCGGCTTTGTATTCGTCGAAGTCGGGGGCGAGGGCTTCGTGGCCCGAGTCTTTGCGGGTGCCGGCGTCGACGATGCAGTGGATGATCTCGCGGACGTCGTACTGGCTGCCGGGCGCGTCGGTGAAGTGCTTGTAGAGATCGTCGGGCGAATGGAACGCGTGACGGGTCTTGCCGGCCGCCTTCGCTTCGTCACTGCGTCGCTTCGTTGCTGCGTCACCTTCGCCGTACTTCACAACGAGCGAGCGCAGCCGCTCGATGCACGCGGGATCGTCCTTCTCCTTGAAATCGATTGTGCCGCTGATGCTGGCGTGCATGGTCGCGCCGCCGAGTTCTTCGTCGGTGACTTCCTGGCCGATGGCGGCTTTCACGAGCGCGGGGCCGGCGAGGTAGAGGCCGGAGCCTTCGGTCATGAGGAGCGTGTCGCAAAGGACGGGGAGGTATCCGCCGCCGGCGACGCAGTAGCCCATGATGGCGGCGATCTGGGGGATGCCTTCGGCGCTGATGACGGCGTTGTTGCGGAAGATGCGGCCGAAGTCGTCGGTGTCGGGGAAGACGTCTTCCTGGAGCGGCAGATACACACCCGCGCTATCGACGAGGTAGATGAGCGGCAGGCGGGCCATCATGGCGATGGACTGGGCGCGGATGATCTTCTTGCAGGTCATCGGGAAGAACGCGCCGGCCTTCACGGTGGCGTCGTTGGCGATGATCATGCAGCGGCGGCCGTGGACCTGCCCCACTCCTGTGACGACGCCGGCGGCGGGCGCTCCGCCGTGCTCCTTGTACATCTCGAACGCGGACCAGAGGGCGTACTCCTGGAAGAACGAGCCCTTGTCGATGAGGCGTTCGATGCGTTCGCGGGCGGTGAGGCGGCCCTTCTCGTGCTGGCGCTCGATGGCCTTGGCGCCGCCGCCGAGCTTGAGCGTGGCCTCGGTCTTGAGGTAGGAGGCGGTGAGGTCCTGGAGAGAGGATCCGGGTGACGCTTTCGGAGTTTGGTTGACGGCCATTACCGAAACAATAGCGAGATCGAGGCGATCCACTCGTGCCGCCGGTGCTCGGGGCGGAAGGAGATCCCGCAAAGGATGGGCCGCGTTCGCCCGCGGCATCGGGCCGCTCGGTCACTTCCGCGTGTAGACGGTCTTGGCAACGCGGCTGTAGCCGTCGGCGTCGGGCATCTTGAACAGCACCTCGTGCGACCACGAGCCGTTGTCGCCCAGCGTGATCACGAACTGAAACGGCACGCGTCCAATGCCCGGCTCGTCGCTCTCGCCGTCGAGCACCCATCGCTTCTGAGCGGCGTCAAAGTCGCCCTGCGCGAAGACGGCGTAGGTGCCGCCCGTGTCGAGGCCGATCGCGAGGTACTTCCTCTTTGCCGTGTCGAAACCGAAGTACGCGACGGACTCGAACTTGAGTTCTTCGCCCGCATCGGCGCGTGCCGTGAGGCGAATGAAGCGCTGGCCCAGCACCCAGCCCCCTTCCGCGTCGCCCTCGATGATCACCGGCGCCCCGCCGCCGGCGCTGTATTCGATGCGCTGGTCAAACGTGCCGGCGAGCGCGGCGAGGACGCGATGCTCGGTGGCGGGAGCCGACATGCGGCGCACCATCTCCGCGATCGCCTTCTTGTCGGGGGCCTTGGCTTCGGGCGTGGGTGACGCGGACCGTGCGCCGGCGTAGAGGCCAACGCCGAAGATCGCCCCCGCGATCGCCGCGGTCGTCAGAAGTCGCTTGATGTCCATGGATGGCTCCTTGCCGCGCGACGCGAGCATCGCATCTCCGCGTCGGCGTTCTCGCAGGATACCCGGCTCGGCCCGAAGAGGCTCAGATCCCCTGCGCGGCACGCCAGGCCTCGGCGCTGGCCTCGACCAGCGCGTCGAGCCCCGCGGGATCGTCCGCCACGCCGCGCAGGTCCAGCACGCACGGGCTTTGCGGGGCGCTGACCGCGCAGGCCGCCGCGACCGCGTCAAGCCTCAGCCGGCCTCGGCCTAGACGCACCGACTCGCCGCCGCCGACGTCGCCCAGCCGCACGCACGCGGGTCGCACCCGAGCGATGTGCGCGGCGGGATCTTCCTGTCGGCGCAGCAGGGCGACGACATCGACCCCCAGCGCCCAGCCCGGGGGCACGCTTGCCGCGTCCGCCCGCGAACCGTGGGCCGTCTGCGAAGACTCGCGGTTCTGCGCGATCGAGCCGGAGAGATCGACGAGGTAGACGTCAACCGAGAGCGCGTGGCTGCCGAGATCTTCCAGCAGCCCCGGCGCGACGGGACGATCGGCTGTGCGTTGCAGATCGACGCAGACGATCCGACCGCCGGGCCCCAGAGCGCCGAGCGCGCTCAGCTCGGCCACCAGCGCCACCGCCGCACGCACTGCCTCCGCGGCTCGGTCGACCAGCGCGGGATCGGCGAAGTGCGACGCGGGGATGAGAAGATCCAGCCCGCTCGCACGCACACCGTGCCGCCGCAGGATCGCGCAGAGGTCTCGTCGTGCCGAGCGATCAAGCTCGCGCGGTCGCAGGCCCGGGAGGGTCGCGTCCAGGTGCACGGACTCCACCCCCGCGCGCGTCGCCGCTCCGGCCGCAAGCCCCAGCCGGGCACGCGCGTCGGGGATCCCCAGTCCGGCGAGCGCCAGCGTCAGCGCGACGCTCATCCTCGCTCCTTCTCATCCATGGCGACGCTCAAAGTCCCGCATGAACTGCGCGAGCGCCACACACCCCTCGCGCGGGAACGCGTTGTAGATGCTCGCCCGCATGCCGCCTGTCGCGCGATGACCCTTGAGCTGATCCATCCCCTGGGCCAGCGCTTCGGCCACAAACAGATCGTCCAGCGATGCGCTGGGGGTGCGGAAGGTGATATTCATCAGGCTGCGGCTGTCGGCCCGCGCGTGGCCCTTGTAGAACTTCGAACCGTCCAGCACGTCGTACACGATCTGAGCCTTCTCCCGGTTGCGCTCCAGCAGCACTTGCGTCCCAAGGCGGCCGCCGACGCCCTGTCGCAGGATCCAGTTGAACACCAGGTTGCACATGTAGATCGGAAAGACCGGCGGCGTGTTGTGCCGGCTCTCGTCCCGCGCCATCACGTCGTAACGCAGCATCGTCGGCAGCTTGCGCACCGGCTTGAGCAGGTCCTCGCGGATCACCACCACCGACACGCCCGCGATGCCCACGTTCTTCTGTGCGCCGGCGTACACGATCCCGAAGCGGCTGAAGTCCACCGGCCTCGAGAAAATGTCGCTGCACATGTCCGCAACGAGGAACGACCCGTCCGGAATCCGGGGCACGCGCTGCGAACCGTCCGCCTCGCGCCACTGCGTCCCGTAGATCGTGTTGTTGCTGCACATGTGCACGTACACCGGACGGTCCGCGTAGCGGATCTCCGCGTCCGACGGCACGTGCGTGTGCTTGTGCGGGCGACCGTCCCACGCTTCGTACGCGCGGTCGGTGTAGACCTTGACCTCGTCCCACGTGCGCTCGGCCCAGTAGCCGGTGGTCAAAAACGCCGCCACGCCCCCGTCGGGAAGCACGTTCGCCGGCACCTGGAAGTTCTGCGACGTCGCGCCGCCGGTCAGGAACAGCACCTTGTAGTTCTTCGGGATGTTCCCGACCGCTCTGGCCGCGGCCTCGGTCTCGGCCAGCAACTCGTCAAACGCCTTGCCCCGGTGGCTCAGCTCCATGATCCCGATGCCGGTCTTGCGGAAGTTCCAGATCTCCTCCTGAGCCTGACGCAGCACCTCCTCGGGAAGCATGCTCGGCCCGGCGCAGAAGTTGTACACCCGCGACGATCCCAACCCGGCGAGCATCGCCGCGACGCCGGACTGGCCGCTCGACGCATCGACAATTGGGCTCTTGTGCAAAGCGATTCTCCGCAAACGGCTAGCGTAAGATACTGCCAATCAGTGTTTTGCGCCACGATTGAAGCTCACCACACTGCCGAAACACCGTCCGTGCTGGCTAAAGCCACGGCTCAAGACGCTAGGCCGTTGACAAACTCTTTTAGTCATGGTAGGCTCGATGCATGCAACGCACTAATACGCAACGCGGGATGATTCCAAGCCTTCTCGCCCTCTGTGCCGCAGCGGGCAGCGCATCGGCGCAGCCGACGATCTATCGGGTTAGTGACATCGAGGTGCCGGGAACCGCACGCGGCGCGGGGGATGTGCCCGACCCGACGGCCTTCTATCGACCACCGGTCCAAATCGCCAAATCGCTTGGAACTCGTATTGCGTTTACTGCTGGCGAGCCATTGACAGCGGCGACTTTTTTCTGGGACAAGCCTGTTGACATTGTTCCGGGGATCCCTGTGCAGGTTCCGGCTCTCCCGAGTACAGCTTGTGACTTAGACACGAGTGTTTTGCCACGCGTCTTGCTTGGTGCCGTCTCGAGCGACGGCGTCTACGTTGGCGGAGCTTTTAGCCAAGGCAATCTGAACCCGTGGGGCCTCTTTAATTCCGCCTTCGTCTATGACACCGGCAGCGCATTCCTAACGTCGTACCGCACTCTGCCCAGTGGAAGCGGGATGAATCGATCGAGGGGGAGCGTTATGGGCTTTGGAGCTCAACCACTGACAGAGGTTCTCACCTTGGATCTTCAAGAGTCGCCGGATTGCTTAGGGGGCTTGATCATCAATTCGCCAAACACCTTTAGCAAACTTGGCGCTGCAACGGTTCACTCACACCTTGTGGCTCCACAGATTCCGTGCGAGATTGACACATCCGCACAGGCTCTTGCGAGAGTCTTGTCGCCGGACGCAATGCTCGTCGGCGGCGAAGCATCAGTTGGCTGCCTGCTTGCGCCTGATCCGGCTTTCCTTACTCGCAGACCCGTGTATTGGAACCTGGCTTCACAAACGTCGCCCCTTTACGCAGAGTTTCTGCCCCTCCCAAATGCTCAATGCAACACTGTTCCCGAGGGGTTCTCTTCCGGTAGGATTCTTGGTGCGGGGGGCACTGACGGCCGCGACCTCGTCGGTGTTCAAGATCTTATTTCCGGCCCAATTGCGACGCAAGCATTGTTGTTTGAACCAGACAACTCCCCCACCGCTTGCAATGGCTATCGCGTGATCGCCCTAGATCCGACCAACCAACCAGATGTCGGCTCGAGCGGCAACGAATGGAAGGCGTTCGATGTGTCCACAACTTGGATCGGTGGCTCGGAGAGCTTACGTGTTGAAAACGCGACACTAAACCGCGCCGTCGTGTGGAACCGCGTCGATACTGCATCGACAGCACCGGTTGCCTGCGTTCTCGATGAGATGCTGCAGTCGGCGGTCCTCAAGCAAACTTCGCCGGCTCCCGCGTTTCCGCTACAACTGGTCTACGCGATCTCGGATGTCTCTCCTGGCCTTCGAGGTCCTCGGTACATGGCAGGCTTGGACAGCGGGAATAGAGTTTGGTTCTTGGACTTACTGGGAACTTGCCCTTCCGACTTGAACGGCGACACCTTTGTGGACCAAAGTGATTTCGCACTATTCGTCGGCGCGTTTGACAATTTTTCCTGTGCGCCATGCTCAGTTTGCCAAGCGGACATGAATCTTGATCGCCAAGTCGATTCAGACGACTTCATCGTCTTTGTAGCCGCGTACAACGAGTTTGTGTGCCCATAGCTGTCCGGCTGTGCCTCTCTGGAAATTGAAAGAAGTGGGCAGGCGAAAGCCTGCCTGTTTTTTTCAGCCGTCCCAGCAATCACGTTACCACGCCCCGGTGCGGTCGGCGTTGGTGTCCAGTTCATTCTGTTCTTCTGCCGCGGCATTGTTTGGAAAGAGTCCTGCGGCCGTCAGGCGCGCCCGCTGCGCTCCGCGCGGAACGTCCCAGCCCAGGTTGCCGCCGCGCGTGTACTTGTACCAGCCCGCCGGCACCTGGAAGCCCTGGAAGGTGTTGCCGTCGTTGTCGCGGGCCGATGTGCCGGGAGTGACCGGATTCATCGGCGGCTCGGTGATGCCCGCACGCTTGACGTAGGTCAACTTCGAACGCATGCTGCCTCGCTGCTGCGAGCTCGACGGATTCCAACCCGGGTTCGAATCGTTCGTCACCACGACGCGCACCGAGCCGTCGTAGAAGTTCAGCGGCTGAGACGACGTCGGAGCGGCGTAGTGCGCCGCGCGACGGCCCACGTGCCGGCTCCACTCGTCCGACGCGATCGCCTTCTGCGACGGGAAACGTACTTCGGCGTACTTGTTGTAGCCGAACGAACCCGAGATCTGAAAGGTGGTGGTGTCGGGGTCATAGCCCCAGAAAACTCCGCCGCCGTCGGCAGCCGGGAACGCAAACGTCGTCGCAACGTTGCGACCGGGGTTGGCCGGGTCCGGGATGCGACGCTGACGCCCGAAGCCCCAGTGCGAGTAGTGCATCTGGTAACTGGCCGAGAACGGGATGCGCCACGTCGTTGGAATGCCGTCGAGGTCGAGCCTGGATGGGAAGCCGACGCCCGCGGACTCGGGATCAAACCACTTCTTCTGGACAGCCAGACGCCAGCGATCATCCGGGCAGGCAAACGAGGGCGTCGGGAACGGCAGGCCCATGTAGTCGGCCAGCGGGATGTGCGAGTACAGGACGTAGGGGATCCAGTTCTGCGGCAGCGGCGCTTCGGCCTTGGGGATGTTGAGCTTCTTGCGGATGATGTTGGTGACCTGCACCGAAGCCGCGAGCGTGTCGCTCCCGAAGCCTGCCGAAAAATCCTGGCGAAGGTCGGGCAGGAGTTCCGCGGGCACGGTGGATCCGCGCCGCCAGTTGGGCGCGATGAGGAAGTCCTTCGCCTCGCCCGCGTACGTCATGATCCCTTGCGCCATGGAGCGCATGTTGTTGGTGCAGAGCGTGAGCTTGGCGGCTCGACGAGCCTCGCCCAGCGCGGGCAGAAGGATGCCGATCAAAAGCGCGATGATCGCGATGACGATCAGCAGTTCGATCAGCGTGAAGCCGGCAGCTCGCCGCGGTGCCCCGCCGGCGAGACGAAAACGAAAGAGTGTCATAGACCCGAGACTCCTCGAAACACCCGCCCCAGTTGCGGGTCACGTGAGTGTACCAGAATTTCATCGACACTTCACGGATCTTTCCGCAAACACGCACGTGTTTGGGCAATCCCGTAATCGCTCCCTCCGTCGCTCTCCGGACAGGTGTCGCCGAGCCCTCCACCGCCCCGTCCCGGGACGGATCGCCGCGAGCTCCAGCCGCGGGCTCCAGCCGCGAGAAAGAAAAGCCGCCCCCTTTCGGGAGCGGCTTTGGTGATCAGAGTTGACGCGGGCGTGTCCGATCCGCGGCGACCGAACTTACCATGTTCCCGTCGTAGAGCTGGTATCGAGTTCGTTCGTCTCGCGGGCGTTCTGGGGGAAGCGTCCGGTGGCCGGAGTGATGCGCGGGGCGTTGGCGCCGCGCGGCACGTCCCAACCGAGCAGGCCGCCGCGGGTGTAGCGGAACCAGCCCGCCGGAACCTGGTAGCCCGGCACGGTGTTGCCATCGTTGTCACGCGTGGAGGCACCGGGCGTCACCGGGAACAGAGCCGGCTCGTACGACTGACCGCGCTTAACGTACTCGAGCTTGCTGTTCATGTTGCCACGAGTGGCCGGGCTCGCCGGATTCCAACCCGGGTTGGTGTCGATCGTCGCAAAGACGCGGACCGAGCCGTCGTAGAACGGCAGGGGCTGCTTGGAATCGGGCGAAGCGAAGAACACGGCGCGACGGCCGGAGTGGCGGCCGAACTCGTCCGACGCGATGGTCTTCTGCGAGGGGAAGCGCACATCGCTGTACTTGTTGTACCCGAACGAGCCGGAGATCGAGCCGGTCGCGTTAGGGGGGTCTGAGAGGTACGCCGAGCCGCCGCCATCGGGTGCCGGGTACACCATCGTGGTGGCGATGTTCTGAATCGGGTTCTCGGGGTTGGGGATGCGGCGCTGACGCGACGGACCCCAGTGGGCGAAGTGGATGTTGTAGGTCGTGCTGAACGGCCAGCGCCACGTGGTGGGCGTGCCGTCGCCGCCGTCGGCCGGATAGGGCAGACCGGTCGAGCGCGGATCACTGAAGCGCTTCTGGATGGCCTGGCGCCAGGTATCGTCCGGGCAGGCCGAGGTCGGGGCCGGGATCGCCGTGCCGAGGTAGTCGTACAGGGGGATGTGGCTGTAGAGGATGTAGGGGATCCACGAATCCGGGACCGGCGCGACGGCCTGCTTCAGGCCGGTCTTCTTGCGGATGATGCTCACGACCTGCGCCGCAGCGGCACTGGTATCGCTGCCGAAGGGGGTGGTGAACTGCGCGCGGATCTCGGGATCGGCATCGGAGGTGGGCAACATGCCACGGCGCCAGTTCGGGGCCGCGAGCAGATCGCGCGACTCGCCCGCGTACGTGCCGTAACCCTGCGCCAGAACCCGCAGGTTGTTGCTACAGATCGTCGCCTTGGCGGCGCGGCGAGCCTCGCCGAGGGCCGGGAGCAGAATACCGATCAGCAAAGCGATAATCGCGATGACGATCAGCAACTCGATAAGGGTGAATCCGGGCTTCTTGCCCGCAGTGCTCAGACCCATGTTTGCTTCTCCCAGGCTCCGACACAGAACGTGCCGGGCACTATGCACCTGATGCGCTTCGCCGAATCGCGCGCTCAGGTTCCGTGAATCCTGAAACTATTGCACACCCCCACCCCCAAGTCAATCACCTGCCCCACCCCTACCCCTCGCCCCCCCCCAGCCCCATCCGTCTCCAGGCCCCAAGCAGCCCCCGTGCCTTCCAAACCAACGCTCGCGTCGGCCGCTTCGCCGATGGCACCCCTAGGGCCACCGGACCTCTCGCACCGTTGAGGGAACCGTCTGCAGCGGCCGCCGCGCGATCGGCGGTTCCGGCGTCCCCGGTCGTGCCGGGACAACTGCGGGAAGAGGTGCCGGATCACTCTCCCCCGCCGCCTGAGGCAAAGCCGGCTCCGCGTCTCCGATCGCGCTCGACACCCCGGCACCCGGCGAGCTTTCGCCGGCGCTGTCCCCGGGAGTCCGGTCCGCTCGCGGCGTTCGCACTTCCGTCCCGGCGACACGCGACGCGGATCCCGGACCAGAGCGAGCGGTTGAGAGCATCGACGCCAGCAGCACGCTGAGCACGGCGAATCCGGCCGCGGCCCCGCCGAGCGTCGCGGCGAGCATGCGTAAGCGGGCGACCTGGCGAGCGCGATCCGGCGTGAAGCGTGTCCACGCGACGGGGGGTTGCTCGGGCGAACCCAAGGTTCCTCGCGCGAGTGCGCCGGGCCCGACTTCCGAGCCGTCGGAGGCCGCGCGGGCGGCGGACCCGACGGCGACGGCGCGACCAAAGGGGGCAGACGCCGCACCACGCGACTCCGTGCCCGCCGGTGCGGTGGCGCCGTTTGCCAACGCGGCGTGCGTGCTGTTGAGCGGACGGATCGGCCGCAGACCGAGCCACTCTCTGTCGAACGGTGCCTGAAAACTGGACGAACACGCCGAACACGCGATCGCGTCGGAGGCGACCGACTCCTGGCAGGCGTGGCAGACTCCCAGTCGATGCGAGACACCCGGCACTCTTGCGGCGGGATACCAGAACTGCCCGGTCGACGGGCCGCGGATCGCTGTCTCGCGCGTCACCTTGCCGCGGCTGACGAGAGCGAGAAGCGTCTCGAGCGAGCAACCCGGTCGATGCGGCTGGGCTTCATCGCGGATGAACCAAGGCCCCATGGCGTTCTGCGTTGCCTGCTGCGAGAGCGGATCGAGCAGCCCCTTGCACGCTTCGCAGCGCATCGCCTCGATCGCGCGAGCCGTGCCGCAGTAGGGACACAAAAGTCCTGCGGAATCAGGATTCCGGGGTGAACTCGCCGCGTCGTCGGTCGACGGTGCTTCGGCCTGCGGCGGCGCAGCTTCGGAACTGGACGTGTCAGGGTCGCTCATCGATCAGACACTCGCTCGGAGGGGCATCACGACCACACGCACCGACCAGACCCATCGAACAGACGCCGGGCGCTCAGCGTGCGACCTCAATCGCCCGTGTCTCACGCAGCACCGTCACCTTGATCTCGCCGGGGAAGGTCATCTCTTCGCTGACGCGCTTGGCGATCTTGTGCGCGATCAGGAACGCCTCGTCGTCGTTGACGCGGTTGGCGTCCACCATCACGCGGACCTCGCGGCCGGCCTGAATCGCGTGCGCCTCGTTAACGCCGCGGAAGCCCATCGCGATGTCCTGCAGTTCGTTTAGCCGCTGGACGTACTTCTCCATGCTCTCGCGCCGAGCGCCGGGCCGGGCCGACGACACGGCGTCGGCGGCCATGACGATCGGGGTGTAGAAGCTGGTGGAAGGAATGTCGGCGTGGTGACCGCCGATCGCGTTGAGGACCGGCTCCTTCTCCCCGTACTGGCGGGCGAAGTCCATGCCGATCTTCGGGTGCCCGCCCTCCATCTCGTGGTCCATGGCTTTGCCGATGTCGTGGAGGAAGCCGCAGCGCCGGGCGATGGTGCCGTCGAGGCCGAGCTGGTCGGCGATGATCTGGCAGAGGTAGGCGACCTCGATGGAGTGGCGGAGCACGTTTTGCCCGTAGGAGGTGCGGTACGCGAGCTTGCCCATCGCCTCGCTGACCTTGGGGTGGATGCCGCGAAGGTTGACCTCAAGCACGGCGTCGCGCCCGAACTTCAACACCTTCTCGCCGATCTCGCTCTTGACCTTTTCGACGACCTCCTCGATGCGGGTCGGGTGCATGCGCCCGTCGGCGACAAGTCGCTCGAGGCTCTCGACGGCGATGGCCTGTCGGATCTTGTCGAAGCACGAGACGACGATCACGCCCGGCGTGTCGTCCACGATGATGTCGGCGCCGGTGGCCTTCTCGATGGCGCGGATGTTGCGGCCTTCGCGTCCGATGATGCGACCCTTCACGTCGTCGGAGGGGATCGCCACCGTGCGCACGGTCGACTCGGAGGTGTGCTCGGTCGCGTAGCGCTGCACGGCCAGCAAGGTGATCTCGCGTGCCTTCTCCTTGGCCTCCGTCTCGGCCTGGTCGGTGATCTTGCGGACCAGTTTGGCCGCGTCGTGGCGAGCATCCTCCTCGATGCGCACGAGCAGTTCGGCCTTGGCCTGCTCGGGGGTCAGGCCGGTGAGCTTGAGCAGCCTGTCGCGCTGCTCTTCCAGCACACGGTCGACCTCGGCCTGGCGGGCCTTGATCTGGGCGTCCTGAGCCTTGAAGCTCTCGGCCTGCTTGGAGAGCGTTTGCTCCTTGAGCGTCAGCGCCTCTTCTTTGCGGTCAAAGAGGTCCTCTCGCTTCTGCAGGCGACGCTCGGCCTCGCGCACTTCCGATCGCGCGGCTTCGAGCTCCTGCTCGATCAGGTTCTTCCGCTCCAGAAGCTGCTTTTCCGCGTCGAGGCGGACTTTCTCGGCAGCATTGCGGGCATCGGTCTCGGCCCGGGCGATCGAGCGGTCCACTTCCTCACGGGCCCGACGGATCGACGACGACGCGACGACGCGCGCCAAGACCACGCCCGCGCCGCCGGCGAGAACCGCGGTGGCCGCGAGCGTGCCCCACAGACCGGGGCCGTCAAGCCCAAGGACCAAAGGTGCGAGGAGCAGCGGTGCGATGGATTGGGCGTCCGTCGCCGAGGCAGCGGAAGCCGGCGAGGACAAGAGGAATGCAGCAAGGAACGTGGACACGGGCGACCCTCCCTGTGAGGATCGACCGGAACGACGACCAGAGACCCGGTCCAGGGACTAGCGACGACAAGGCCGCGCGTCGGGCGGCTGAGACGGAAAGAACGTGGGTGTTTGGCCCAGTTTCTTCCGCCCGCCACTCCCGCGTGCTTGACCAGTTGTTCGCATGACGAGACTCACGCTGCTCGGATGCCGTACGCCGCTGACCTCGTCCGACGAACCTGACGCCCCGCGTCGGCGACCGCAGCCAGCCGAGCACACGGAACTTGATCCGACTTCAAGGCCTTTGGCGACCGACCCTCACAGTCTGCACTGCACAATCACCGAACTCCCAGGGGACCGAATCACAAGAGAAGTTCCGAGTCGAAACAAAACGCTTGGCTTTTGTCCGGACCGCTCCGGACCGCAAGACTGTACCACAGACCCGGGCGTCGTGTTTCCCGCAATTCGACAGAGAGGCCGGATCTGCCCGCTACCGGGCCGCCGGACTGATCCGTCGTCCGGATTCTGCCGATCCAACACTTCTCGGACCGATCCCTTGGATGCGTGTGAGAGTGTCCTCGTCGCTGGCGGGGCGGGGTCGGTTCGGGGTTTCGGGCCTGTGACCCAACTCGCGGCGCAGGCGGTCAACCGGAGTGGAGTTCCATGACGATCGTGTCCGCTGCTCGTTCTTGGTGCACAAATCTGGTCCGGTGGGCGCTCATCGGTGGCTTGTCGGCCATCGCCTCGGCGGGGCTCACAGGCTGTCAGTCGGCTCCCTCCGTCCCCGTCAGCGGGACCGAGGTGCTTGAGCGCGTCGCGACCATTGGCCTCGACATCGAGAATCGGCGAGGCTCGATCCTCGTGCATGTCAAGCCGGGCCTCGCGGCTCCCCGCGTGATCGCGCGTTCGGGCACCACGACCGGTGCGCCCAGCGAGAACTATCGCGGCGAACGCTGGGCGACCGCCGAGATCGTGGCCACAGAGACCGGTGCCGTCCTGCGCGTCCGCACCGCCCCACGCCAGGAGAACGAGCCCGACTGGTGGACGCAGATCATCGTTGAGACCCCCTCCGCCGACGGCGTGCGCATCCGCAACAGCGACGGAGTCATCGACCTGCGCGGCGTGAGCGGAGCTCTCGACGTTGTGAACGGCGGCGCCGGCACGCCCGGCGGTCCGATCTGGATCGAGTGCGGACGCGTCATCGCGTCGTCCGTGAACGTACAGACCCAGTCCGGCGACATCGACCTCTTCCTGCCCTCTGACTCCACCGGCGCCATCGAACTGATCTCGGGCGATCAGCGCCTCGCGACCGTGGCGGCCTGGACCGGCCAGCTCGAGAACTCCTCGCACCGCCCGGGCATCTATCGCGGCGTGCTGAACCGAGGCCAGAACGCGATCAACGTGCGCAGCGGCGCGGGCGAAGTGACGCTCCGCGTCGGCCCGTACCGATTCGGAAACCCCCACCGCAAGTACTACAAGCACTGGACCTTCTCGTAAAGACCCTCGCGACCGGCAACCGCACGAGCCGCGGATCAGCGACCACAAACACCACGGCCCGGGAGACCTCTCCCGGGCCGCGTTCGTTTTGGGGGCGAAGCGCGCGGATCAGGCGAGATCAGGCGAGATCAGGCGAGATCAGGCGAGATCAGGCGGCGTCGCGTCGGGCGTGCTGGCGTTCCTGCAGCGACTCGACATAGCGGACGAGCGTGTCGCTCACGAAGGGGCGATGGGCGGGGTGGAAGGCGAAGTCAAAGGCGATGCCCGCGTAGACGTCCTGTTCGTGGGTGAGGTGTGTGTGGGCGACGCGGGCCGAGACCGCGAGCGGCGCGGGGATTTCGGGCCGCAGGTCCAGCCTGGTCCAGAGGAACTTGGAGCGGTGAATCGCCGCGCTGTCGGACTTGCCCACGAGCAGGCCCAGTCCGCCGCCGCCGATGTTGAGCAGGCGAGCTCGGAAGACCGGGCCGACGTTCGGCAGTTCGGTGACGGCGCCGCTTTCGGGAGCTCGACCGGACTTGATCTGCGCACGACAGGCCTCTTCGGCGGCGATGGCGGAGGTGGGATCAAGCAGCGGGAAGCACTCAACCTCAGGCAGTCGAAGTTCGGCTGTGGAAACGCGCAGGAACCCGCGGCGCTGGCAGCGTTCGACTTCCTCGGGCATCTGAAGGCGCACGGCGGGCATGCCCAGGCCGCGCGGTCCGGGCGTGGTGACCATGCCCAGCGTGCGCGAGTGGAACATCCAGCGGTTCTGGCCGACGGCGAGCACGCCGACGACGTCGACACCTTCGTTGAGATGGATGGGCTGGCCCATCGCAGAGGGGGCCTCAACGACCAGTTCGCGCTCGCTCTGGCGGATGATGCGGACGCGCCAGAGCAGATCGCCCTGCACGGTTTCGGGATCCAGCCCGGGACGCGAGATCGTGAACTCGATCCCGCCGCCGCGTTCCTGGATTTGTTGCAGGCAATCACGCCAACGTTCGGTGCGCGAGCGATTTGCGGGCACGACAGGCTCCTTGGGTCGGCACGGACGCGGCCTCGCGTCTGCGCGGCATCTGGTGCCTTCAGATCGACGCGGCGGAACGACAGATTGATGAGCAACTCGCGAACCGCGATTACCGGACGCCCGAAGTTCAGCGTGTAGCGAGCAGGCAAGCGCCGCACACGGCCGGCGGCGACCGGTGCTGACCGACGCTCGCGGCGCCGCTGGTTCCGGTGCTGTCTTTACTCGCGCACGATGACGAGCAGTTGGCGGCCCTCACCGGGGACGAAGAATCGACCGCGCGACACTTTCTTGTCCGCCGTTGTGGCGATCACCACCATCTCGGAGCGCAGCGCTTCGGAGTTGGGAAGCGGAATGCGGAACGTCCCATCGGGATTGGAGACACCGCTGGCGAGGATCGCGCCGGTGGAGCCTTCGCCCTGATAGCGACGCACGACCACCGTGGCGGAGCCAAGCCCTTCCGCGCCGGCGGGGGGAGGTGTCGCGACGTTCACGCGCGGATCTGTCGAAGCAACAACATTGACGACGTTGCCCGGGCCCTCGATAACGCGGCCGGTGATCTGCGTGCTCGCGCACCCCGCCAGGCCGCTCACACACGCGAGCAGCACAGCGCACGAACGGGCGATCTTCCCGGTGCGAGCGGACATTCCAAGCGTTGAAGAAAGCGACCACGAGCGCAGCGCGAGCATCAGAACCTCCGTGCCAGAACCGGCGAGGGCCTCACGCCCATGCCGCGAAATCCGGGGAACGGAAAAGGTATCGACACCTTCCGCCCGCGCCCTGCAGTCGGCGGGGGTGAGAGCGTGGCGGCGCGGCCTTGGATCGCGTCAGAGGGCTGCCTTGAGTTCGTCGGGGCTCGGAAGATCGGCGGTGCTGGAGAGCCCGAAATGATCGAGGAATTGCCGGGTTGTGCCGTAGAGGAGCGGACGACCGAGTTCCTCGGCGCGCCCCTTGATGCCGACCAGTCTCCGGTCGAGGAGGGACTTGAGCACCTCGCCGCAGGAAACGCCGCGGATGGATTCGAGTTCGGCGCGCGTGATGGGCTGTCGGTAGGCGATGATGGCGAGCGTCTCGACGCCGGCCTTGGAGAGGCGCGTCTGCTGACGCTCCCGGTGGAATCGGGCGAGCGTGGGCGCGAACGCGGGGAGGGTCATGATCCGAAGGCCGCCCGCGACGCGCTCGATGCGGAAGCTGCGCCCGGTGGTCTCGTAGCTCTCGTTGAGAGCCGCGACCAGCCGCTCGATCACACGTTCACCGGATTCAACCAGAACCGACCGCTTCGCGGACGCACGCCGACGGGCGGGCGAATCCGACTCTGCGCTCGCCTCGGCCGCATCCGTGGAGCCGCCGCGAGGCTCGGGAGGATCTTCGGGGATGAGGCCAAGGGCCTTGGCGGCCTTCTCCGCCGGGAGCGGACGATCGACGCTGAGCAGGAGGGCCTCGAGATGGCCACGGAGAGCCTGCATCTCCGGCGTCCACTCCGTCTGCGCGTCGCGAGCGTCGCCCGCATCCGAACCGTGCGGCGTTGCGGCGTCGGGCGTCGCGGGAGCGACATCGCCACCGGTGAGAGGCTGTGCGGGCGTGAGAGGTGTGACATCCATGTCCGTCATGCGTGTTCTCGCAGGCCCGTCCGTGGGCGGAGGGAGCATATCAGGTCTTGGAATCGGGTGCAATACAGAAGAGGGGCGGGATGAATCGGAGCGACACGCGGAGGTAGCTTGGACGCATGCCGCCCGCCTGCGGACCGATGGCCGTCCGATTTTCGCTTGGCGGCGATGTGCGGCGGGTGGTGCGATCGGCTTTAGGCGAGCAGCGCGTCGAGCAGTTCCGGGATGCCCTGCCCGCGCGTCGCGACGGTCTCGACGATCGGGCGCTTTCCGGCGATGTCCTCGAGATCGCGTACCAGTTCGTTCTCGCCGGGGTGATCGGCCTTGTTGCAGACGAAGATGTCGGCGATCTCGAGGATGCCCGCCTTATCCATCTGTACGGCATCGCCCATGCCCGGAGTGAGCACGACGGCGGTGCGACCGACGTGTTGACGAATGCGGGTTTCGTTCTGACCAGCGCCGACGGTCTCGACGAAGACCGTATCGAAACAGCCCGGCGTGCCAGTCTCGTGGGCACCGCCGATGAGTTCGATGATCTCGGGGAGCGCGTGGTAGTCCTCGCCGCTGATCGCCAGCGAGCGGTAGTAGACGCTCTCGTCCAGGCTGTTGAAGTCGACCCGCAGACGATCGCCGAGCAGCGCGCCGCTGGTGATCGGGCTCATCGGGTCAAACGCGATCACCGCGCAGCGGCCCGAGCACGAAGCGTCGCCGGCCTTGGACCGCCGGGTGAACTCGCTGACAAGCTGCGCCACCAGCGTGCTCTTGCCCGCGCCGGGCGAGCCGGTCACGCCGATGACCCGCTTTGGCTTGCGGCGGCGTGCAGCCGGGCGCAGGCCCTTGCCGTCGTGGACTTGGGAGATATCGCGCCCAAGCTGCGCGGTTGCGTGGGTCGTTGAGGTCAACGCCGCGGCCTTAGCCTTCGTCGCGTCGCGCACGGCGTTGACGATGTCGATCAGGCCGGTGCCGGTGGTGAAGCACTTGGCCACACCCGCGGCGGCGAGCGTCGGCAGGTCTTCCTGCGGCAGGATGCCTCCCATGTACACGGGCAAGTCGGGGCGGCCGACGTCCTTGAGCGCCCCGATGAGCTTGGGCCCCAGCACGAGATGGCTGTTGCTCATCATCGAGGCGCAGATCACGTCGCAGTCCTCGTCGCGGGCGGAGATGGCGAGGGATTTGGGGGTCTGCCAGAGGCCGCTGTAGATGACGTGCACGCCGGAATCGCGGAGCGCGCGGGCGATCACTTTCACGCCTCGGTCGTGGCCGTCGAGGCCCATCTTGCCGAGCAGGACGCGCGGGCGGTGTGGCAGATCGGCGCAGCGGTCTTTCTTCTCAAACTCGGTCGTGGGCGTGCTGAGCGCGGTGGTCATGAAGAATCCTAGAAGAATTCCCGTCTCGGGGCGTCTCCGAGCAGGCACGAGCCCCGAAGACAGCGGAGCGGCACCGTTGTGGCTGCGGTATGCTCACGGCAAGGTCGCGGGGATGGAGTCGGCATGACGCAGCCCAACATCGAGTCGACCCCAGGCCCGACACCCATCACCAGCTCCAGCGGGCGGCACTTTCGGTATTACGACCTCGTGATGGTGGGCTTTGTCACCGTTCTCCTGTGCTCGAACCTGATCGGGCCGGGAAAGTCGTGTGCCGTCGATGTCGGGGCTTCGGTCGTTCCGGGCTGGAGCAGCGAACACGGCCTGATCTTCACGTCTCTGCTGGTCTTCGGCGCGGGCAACATCTTCTTCCCGATCTCGTACATCTTCGGCGACATCCTCACCGAGGTGTACGGCTATGCCCGGGCTCGCAAGGTGATCTGGGCGGGCTTTGGCGCGATGATCTTCGCCACGGTCATGTCGACCGTCGTGCTGAGCCTGCCGGCCAATCCCAACGAGGACTTCAACAAGGTCATCGTTCCCGCGCTCGAGGTCGTCTTCGGAAACACCTGGCGGATCGTGATCGCCAGCATCCTTGCCTTCTGGGTCGGCGACTTCGTCAACAGCTACGTGCTCGCCAAGCTCAAGGTCTGGACCAACGGACGCTTCTTGTGGCTCCGGACCATCTCCAGCACGATCTGCGGCCAGGGCGTCGACAGCCTGATCTTCTACCCCGTCGCCTTCTACGGCATCTGGGAGACCGAAACACTGCTTGCCGTCTCGATCTTCAACTGGCTCTTCAAGGTCAGCGTCGAAGTCGTGTTCACGCCGGTGACTTACCTGGTTGTCGGATTCCTGAAGCGGGCCGAGGGCGTGGATGTGTACGACCGAGAGACGAACTTCACGCCGTTCTCCCTGAAGGATTGAAGCGGATCGTCCGGGGCCGCTCGCTTAGTCGAGCAGACGCAGCCTCTGGGCCAGCAGGAGCGCGAGGATGGACTTGCCGTCCTCAAGACGTCCGTCGGAAGCCATCTCAATCGCCAGCCCGGCCGCGACGACCTCGACGCTCATCGATTCGTCCTCTTCCAAGTCCTGACCGACGTGCGAGAGCCCAGTGGCGACGAAGAGGTTCATGCGCTCGTCGGTCATGCCGGGCGTGGGCAGGAAGGACAGCATCGGCCGCACTTGCTCGGCCCGGTAGCCGGTCTCCTCGACCAGTTCGCGAGCGGCGCACGCGGCGGGATCCTCGCCGGGCTCGAGAGTCCCTGCGGGGATTTCGAGCAACGGGCGTGCGATGGAGAATCGATGATTGCGGACGAAAACGACCGCCGTCCCCGAGGACGTGTGCAGCAGCGGGAGGATCACGGCGGAACCCCCGTGGCGAACGATTTCGCGCTCCACGCGCGAACCGCCGGGCATCTGCACGCTGAGCAGCTCGAAATCGAACTTCCGGCCGCGATGGAGCAGCCGGCGTGAAATCTCACGAATACCCTCGCCCGGAGGCGTCTCGCCGTGATTGGTCATGGCCGAGCGTACGGGCGCGTGGTCCGCGTGGCTCGTTCTCTCCGTGGGTGAAGCGCGAGCATGTCGAGCCTGCCATCCCAAGTGCATACGGGTGCGCGATCCCGGCCCGACGAAGGCTCGCGAGGGCGCGAGGGCGAGCCCGGAAGCACCCCGATCGTGAGCCTGCACGGGGTCCATAAGTCGTTCGGCCCGCAGCGCGTGCTGACGGGTCTGGATCTTGAGATCCCCACCGGGCAGACGACCGTGGTGCTCGGCCCGTCGGGCTCGGGCAAGAGCGTCACGCTGAAGTTGATCGTCGGGCTTCTCAAGCCGGACCGCGGAGAGGTGCGCTTCGACGGGCGGCGGATCGACACCCTGACCGAACGCGAGCTCAAGGACGTCCGCCTGCAGGTCGGCCTGCTCTTTCAGATGGGCGCGCTCTTCGATTCGCTGACGGTTCAGGAGAACATCGAGTTTCCGCTCCGCGAACACACCCATCTGACCCGCGACGAGCGCATGGAGCGCGTGCACCAGGCGCTGGCCACGGTGGATCTTCCGGGGATCGAGCACAAGCTTCCTTCGCAGCTTTCAGGCGGACAGCGCAAGCGCGTCGCCCTGGCGCGGGCCGTGGTGCTCCAGCCTCGCGTCGTGCTCTACGACGAGCCGACGACGGGGCTTGATCCGATCCGCTCCGACGGGATCAACGAGCTCATCATCAAGCTCAAGCAGACCATGGGCGTCACAAGCATTGTCGTGACGCACGATCTGGTCTCGGCCCGCAAGGTGCACGACCGCTGCGTGCTGTTGCTCGATGGCCGCATCGCCGCGACAGGGACGTACGAAGAACTGGAAAACCATCCCGAGCCCCGGGTGCGTCAGTTCATCATCGGACGCTACGACCACGAGGACGAGAAGGACTGATCGCTCGGGCGCGTCCAACAATGTCCCGCAGGACGAGCGGCACCCCAGCGACAAAACCACCCGAGCCACAGACCTATCGCTTCTGCTCCACCGCCCGCACGATCCTCCGACTCCCTCACTGTTCCATCCCTCCCACCCGAGCATCACGGACGATGAACCGCGCGTTGATTCGAGATTTCTTTGTCGGCCTCACCGCGATCCTCGGCGTTGCCGGGCTTGTGGGCATGCTGCTCCTCTTCGGCGAGATCCGCAAGCGCTTCGAGCCGCTCTATCCGATCCGCCTGGCCATGCCCGACGCCTCGGGCATCGGAGGAACGTCGCCCGTGCTCTTCAACGGCGTACGCGTCGGCGCGATCGCCCGCCTCGAGGTGGCCGATCCGCCCAGCGGCGGCATGATCGCGCATCTCAACATCCGGCGCGGCGTGAAGATCCCCCGCGACTTGGCCGCGTACGTCGAGAAGGGCTTCGTGGGCGATTCGGCCCTAGCTCTGTCCTTTGCGCCGGACGCCGACCGCACTCGGTTCATCGGAGAGACCGACTTCGCCTCGCCCGACGCGCCGCCCATCCCGATCACGCCGCGCACGCTGTTCGGCGATCTCCAAAGGCCCCTCGAACAGCTCTCCTCGACCGCGGCCAAGTTCGAGAAGTTTGCCGAGACCTACACGAAGGTGGGTGAGAACCTGCAGGCTCTCCTCGAGCCGCGCACGTCGGCCGAGGTCGACGCGGGCAAGCCTCCGACCATCGCGAGCGTCGTCGCCCGCATGGACGCAACGCTGGCCGGACTCCAGAAGTGGACGGGTGACGAGGCTCTCTTCGCGAGCATCAAGGATTCCAGCGCGAAATTGGGTGAACTCGTCAACGAAGCCCGCTCGGCGGCCCGCAGCATCGATGAAGCCGCCAAGGGCGTGCAGACCACCCTCGATCGCGGCATCACCACGCTCGACGCCAAGGGCGAGCGTGCGGTGGCGGCGGTGGAGTCTCTCTCGCGCGACGCCAAGACAACTCTCACTCGCCTCGACGGTGCGCTCACGGAGATGTCCGAGATTGCCACCAAGATCAACCGCGGCGACGGCACTGCGGGTCAACTCGTCAACAACCCCGATCTGTACCGATCGCTCAACAGCGCGGCGAGCCGCCTCGACAAGGCGTTGATCGACCTGCAACTGCTCCTGCAGAAGTTCAAGGCCGAGGGAATCAAGGTCGGCCTGTAGCGGTCCGCAGCCACATCACACACCTTGGCCTGTCTTGTGGGTCAACCCTCGACGCTTGGCGGCGCGAGACGCAGCCATTTGCACTTGTGGGTCTGAGTTGCTAGTCTGGCATCGCGGAGTGTTTCGTGTGTGCGTCTGAACGCCGCTGAGGAAACAGCCTTCATTCCGGAGTGACCGCCCGTGTTGACGCGAGAGTTTTCGAAGTGCTTGCTGATCGCGACGATCAGCGGCTTCTGTGTCATGACACCCATTGACGCGCTGGCACGGTCGTCGCCGCCGTCGACCAGCGCCGCGACGATCACCGAAGAAGAGGCCCTTGAGCTTGGCATCGAGGCGTACATCTACTTCTATCCGCTGATCTCGATGGACGTCACTCGCCGGGTGGTGACGAACGTGCCCCCGGGGGCGCGGGCCGGGTTTGGTCCGGCGAACGCCTTCCATCACATGCGCGAGTATCCGACCGCGGACTTCCGCGAGGTCGTGCGGCCGAACTTCGACACGCTCTACTCCTCGGCGTGGCTTGACCTGACGAAAGAGCCGCAGGTCATGACGGCGCCGGACACGGCGGGACGCTACTACCTGCTCCCAATGCTGGACATGTGGTCCAACGTCTTTGCTTCGCCGGGCAAGCGGACGAGCGGGACCGGCGCCGGGCGCTGGGCGATCGTTGGACCGGGATGGAGCGGCACGTTGCCCGATGGCGTCGCGCGGATCGATTCGCCGACGCCGCACGTCTGGGTCATCGGTCGCACACAGACCAACGGCCCCGATGACTACGCCGCCGTGCATCAGGTGCAGTCCGGCTACACCATCACGCCGCTGTCTCGCTGGGGGAAGACTCCCGAGTCGCCCGCGTTCGTGCCGGACGCGACGGTGGACATGAAGACTCCGCCGCTCATTCAGGTGAACACGATGCCGGGGGAACGATACTTCGCCTACGCGGCGCAGCTCATGGCGGTGAACCCCCACGCGTTGACGGACTGGTCGCAGGTCGCGCGGCTCGAGCGGATCGGGATTCGACGCGGACAGCCCTTCGACTTTGCCTCGCTCTCGGGGCCGGTGCAGGCCGGGCTCCGCCGCGCACCCGCGGCCGCGCTTGAGCGGATGAAGGCGAAAGGCCCGACGTTGGCCCGCGTGATCAACGGCTGGCAGATGAACACGGACACGATGGGCGTGTACGGCAACTACTACCTCAAGCGTGCGCTTGTTGCGATGGTCGGGCTGGGTGCGAATCAGCCGGAAGACGCGGTGTATCCCCTCTGCACCGGCGACGCGGACGGTAAGCCGCTGATGGGCGAGCATCGCTACGAGATCCGTTTCACGAAGGATCAGCTCCCGCCGACGAACGCGTTCTGGTCGCTGACGATGTACGACGCGGAGGGGTTCCAGGTGGCGAATCCGCTCAATCGGTTTGCCATCGGCGATCGCGACGCGCTGCGCTACGACGCCGACGGCTCGCTGACGATCTACATTCAGCACACCGATCCCGGCGCTGAGAAGAAGTCGAATTGGCTTCCCTCGCCGCAGAAAGGCGTGCTTGGGCTCACGATGCGGATCTATGCCCCGAAGCCCGAGGTCTTGGACGGACGATGGAACCCGCCGGCGGTGCGCCGGGTGGATTGACGTCGCGGTTTCCGAACTGTGCGTCTCAAAGACAAGGAGAAGCCCATGCAATCGAAGTATCTGATCGCCGCGCTCTGCGTCGTCGGAGTCCCCGGCGTGTGTCTCGGCGCCGAGCCCGCTTCGGCGAACGAGACGCCGTCGTCCGGATCGTCTTCCCCCGCCGCCTCCAGCGCGTCGGGCCGCACGACCGTGGCGTTCACCCCGTATGTCTGGCTCACCAGCATCAACGGGACGATGGGCGTTCGGGGCGTGAGCGCCGACGTGGATGCGTCGTTCCTGGACATCCTGGACAAGTCCGAGTCGATCATCGGGCTGATGGGCGCGCTCGACGTCGAGGTGGACCGCTTTGTGCTGCAGTTCAACGGCGCGTTCTCGCAGGCCGAGGTGCCCGATGAGCGTGGCCGCGCGATCAACGGTCCGAGCGGAGGCAGCGGAACCGTCGACACCCAGCTGAACGCGGTCGCAAAGAACCTGTGGGTCGAGGGGTTCGCGGGGTACCGCCTCCTTGACACGACGCAAGCGGGCGAGACTCCGTCGCGATTCACGCTCGACGCGTTCGGCGGGCTGCGCGTCACCGACATGCAGATCGATCTGGACGTGACGGCGAACGCCAACGCGACCCTGCCGACGGGCGAGATCCTCCAGGCCGGCATCCAGCGCAGCCTCTCAGAGGGTCAGACCTGGGTCGAACCGATCGTCGGGCTCCGCGGTGCCTTCCAATTGCACGAGAACTGGGTCTTCTCGCTCCGCGCCGACGTCGGGGGCTTCGGCGTCGACAACTCGGACTTTTCGTGGCAGGTGGTGGGCGCGGTCGGCTACCGCTGGCGTCGCGATCAGTGGACCTACAGCGTCTTCGCGGGCTATCGCGCCCTCGGACAGGACTACTCGTCCTCTACCTTCACGTGGGACGCCGTCACGCACGGCCCGCTGCTGGGGATGCAGTTCGCGTATCGCTTCTGACGCTCGCCCGGCTCACCGATTCCACGTCGACTTGCCGTAGACGGCGTTGTCGCCCAGCTCTTCCGCGATGCGGAGGAGCTGGTTGTACTTGGCGTTGCGGTCGCTGCGGCAGGGGGCGCCGGTTTTGATCTGGCCGCAGTTGGTGGCGACGGCAAGATCCGCGATCGTCGCATCCTCGGTCTCGCCCGATCGGTGCGACATCACGGCGCTGTAGCGATTGCGCATCGCGAGGTTGACCGCGTCGAGGGTCTCGCTGAGGCTGCCGATCTGATTGACCTTGACGAGGATGGAGTTGGCGCAGTGCTCGGTCAGGCCGCGCTGCAGGAACTTCTTGTTGGTCACGAAGAGGTCGTCGCCAACGAGCTGGATTTTGCTGCCGAGCTTCTCGGTGAGCTTCTTCCAGCCGGCCCAGTCGTTCTCTGCGAGGCCGTCCTCGATCGAGCGGATGGGGTACTTGCTGACCCAGTCGCTCCAGAGCTGGATCATGTGGTCGGTGGAGACGACCTCCTTGGTGCTCTTGAAGAACTTGTAGCCCTGCTTGCCCTCTTCCTTCGCCTCGTTCCACAGCTCGCTGGTAGCCGGATCGAGCGCGACGAAGATCTGCTCGCCCCACTTGTATCCGGCCTTGCCCGTGGCCTCTTCGAGGAGCTTGAGCGCGTCTTCGTTGCTCTTGAGGTTGGGAGCAAAGCCGCCCTCATCGCCCACCGCGGTGGAGAGATGCTTGGCGTGCAGAACCTTCTTGAGGCTGTGGTAGATCTCCACGCCCGCGCGCAGGCCCTCCTCGAACGAGTCAAAGCCCCACGGCTGGATCATGAACTCCTGGAAGTCGACGGTGCTGTCGGCGTGCTTTCCGCCGTTGAGCACGTTGAGCATCGGCACCGGCAGCACCTTGGCGGCGCTCCCGCCCAGGTATCGATAGAGCGGAATCCCCGCGGCGGCGGCGGCGGCCTTGGCGACCGCGAGCGAAACGCCCAAGATCGCGTTCGCGCCCATCCGGCTCTTGTTGGGCGTCCCGTCGATCTGCAGCATTAGCTTGTCGATCATCTCCTGGTGGGTCGCGTCCAGCCCGAGCAGTTCGGGGGCGAGGAAGCCGTTCACGTTGTTGACGGCCTTGACGACGCTCTTGCCCAGATATCGGGACTTGTCATCGTCGCGGAGCTCGACCGCTTCGTTCTCGCCGGTCGACGCGCCCGACGGCACGGCGGCGCGACCGAAGAACCCCGAATCGAGCGTCACGTCGACCTCGAGGGTGGGGTTGCCGCGCGAGTCAAGGATCTGACGGGCTTTGACGCTCTGAATCTCGAAGGCCATGGCGGGCTCCGGAAGGGTGGAATCGTGCGGATGGATCGCGGCGAGCGGACCGTTGGCCGACGTCCGCCGCGACGACCGAGGGTACGCGAGGTTGAAGCGGGTTTCTCTCCGCGAACCATCTTCCACCCCTCGGGCGAGCGTGATACAGTCATCGCCGAGCATGCCGCAGGACTTCGCCAAGCGCATCGAAGCGTTGACCACGGACCTGGAGGAGCAGGGACGCCGCGTGCAGGCGCTCCTGGAACTCGCGTTCGACGCGTTCTTCTCCAAGGACAACGCGAAGGCGGCTCAGGTGAACGTCGACGACGACGCCATCGACCAGGCGGACGTCGCCCTCGAGCGATCGGCCGTACGCCTCCTGACCGACGCGACCCGCGAGGGCGCCAGCCTGACCGAGGCCAACCTGCGCCGCGTGCTGACGATCGTCAAGGTCAACAACGAGTTTGAACGCATTGCCGACGTCGCGGTCGACATCGCGGCTCTGATCTCCCCCGCCGCCGGGGCATCGGGCCTGCCCGGCGGAACATCGCTCTCCCGCGGCACCGGCGCACTCTCACCCTCGTCGGCGGCACGCGCCCTCCCCGGCACCTTCCGCATGATGGCCAACAGCGTCATCGGCATCCTGCGCGACACCACCACCGCCGTCAGCCGCTCCGACGCCCCGCTGGCAAAGGTCGTCCTCCAAAGTCAGCACTGCGTCACCGCGTTCAAGGACGCGATCCTCCGCGACGCGGAGAGCCAGATCGGCAAAGGGCACATGCCCGCGGACTTCGCCTTCCTGCTGCACGAAGTCGCCAGCCTCAGCGAGATCGTCGCCGACCACTGCACCAACGTCGCCGAGCAGGTGATCTACTCCACCACCGGCGCGATCGTGCGGCACACGCCCACGCAGTGGATCGAAGTGCCGCGGCAGGACTAGCCGGGAGAGACCGCGACCGAGCGGCATCCTCACTCGCACGCTCACCCATCGATCGGCTCCGCCAAGTTGTCGGCTCTGTGCGCAGCAGCCATGCCACGCCGGAGTCTGGCCCGCTCGCGAAGAGCTGCGCCGTTCGTCGCCTGCAAAAGAAAAGGCCCCGTTCACTGGAAGGGGCCTGAAGCACCGATGCTCAAGATGGAGCGAAGCCAGACGCCGGCGGAGCAATCGCATGCCGCACGCGCGAGGGCCCGCAGACCGCGCCCGGCAAGCCTTCGCAGCTCGCCGACCGCACTGGTTTACGACTCGTCACCCTCCGCGTCCGCGTCCGCATCGCCCGCAACGGCGCCGACGGGGCGGCCGCCGACGGGGTGCGTGGCGCGGATCTCAAGGACCTTCTTGCGGATCTCCTGGAAGAGTTCCTGGTTGTCCTTGAGCAGGGCGCGGGCCTGTTCGCGGCCCTGGCCCATGCGCATCTCGCCGTAGGAGAACCACGAGCCGGACTTCTGGATCACCTTGCTGTCGACCGCGAGGTCGAGCAGGTCGCCGGCGACGGAGATGCCCTCGGTGTACATGATGTCGAACTCGGCGTCGCGGAACGGGGGGGCGACCTTGTTCTTCACCACGCGGGCGCGGGTGCGGCTGCCGACGGTGACTTCGCCTTCCTTGATCGCGCCGGTGCGGCGGACGTCGATGCGGACGGAGGAGTAGAACTTGAGGGCGCGGCCGCCGGTGGTGGTTTCGGGGCTGCCGAACATCACGCCGATCTTCTCGCGGATCTGGTTGATGAAGACGACGGTGCAGTTGCTGCGGGCGATGACGCCGGTGAGCTTGCGCATCGCCTGGCTCATGAGGCGGGCCTGCAGACCGACCACCGCGTCGCCCATCTCGCCCTCGATTTCGGCCTTGGGGATCAGGGCCGCGACCGAGTCGACGACGATGAGGTCGACGGCGTTCGAGCGGACGAGCAGTTCGCAGATCTCGAGGGCCTGCTCGCCCGAGTCGGGCTGGCTGACGAGGAGATCGTCGATGTTGACACCGATGCGGCGTGCCCAGGAGGGGTCCAACGCGTGCTCGGCGTCGATGAAGGCGGCGACGCCGCCGTCTTTCTGGGCCTGAGCCGCGATGGTGAGGGCGAGCGTGGTCTTACCGGAGGATTCCGGCCCGAAGACCTCGATGATGCGCCCGCGGGGAATGCCCTTGCCGCCGAGGGCAAGGTCCAGCGAGATCGACCCGGTGGAGATGCCGGGGATGTTCTGATAGGCGTTCTCGTCCATGCGCATGATCGCGCCTTTGCCGAACGCCTTTTCGATCTGCCCCAGCGTGTTGTCCAGCGCACGCTTCTTCTGACGATCCTCCATCTTCACTTCGACTTCCGGCATGACAAACCCAATCTCCCGCCTCGGGCGGGTTGGCCCACGGGGAGCCGCGGCGGAGAGGCCGACACGGGTCCGAGGGTCGATCCGACACGGTGCCCGCCCTCGAAACCTCCGTGGCTCGCTGGCGAGAGAGAGGGGCGGCGTCGGGCGCGAGCCTCTCTGTCCCGAGCGTACTGATACCAAACACGCCTGTCAAGTTTTGGAAGGGTCGCACCGTTCGACCGTTCGCAAGGCCAGCAAAGACATGGATTTGCAATGTGAACAAAACCCGTCGGTCAGGAGGGCCTCGGCGACGTCCCGGACGGTGTCGCGCCCGGGTCAACCAGCCGTGCGACGAAACGCTCGAACTGGCGCAGACGCTGAATGTCCTGAAGGTCAAGCCCGGACGGGTTGAAGTGCATCGCACGGTTCCGGATCTCGACGACAAGCTTGAACTCATCGCGGAAGACCACGCGGTCGATCGAAACGCCCAGCAGCGCCCAGAGGTCGGGATTCTCGCAGGCTCGCTGCAACTCGCCGAGCGTGAGATCGTGCACGCTCGCGACCTTGCGTGCGCTCTCGCCGGGCGCGCGCAGTCGCGGGACGATCTCAGGGCCCCACCCGTTCTCGCAGAAAAGCTTGAGCTGGCGTTCGATGTGTTCCAGCAGCAGGAACTTTTCGGCCATCGAGTGGCTGAGTTCGGAGAGGTCAGTCGTGGTCACCACCGCCTGCAATCGCCCGGCGTCGTCGGTCACGATCACGCACTCGTGGCGGATGATCGACGGCATCGCGTCGAGCAGACGGTCGCTGGCGCGCAGCGTCGGCGGCTCGCGGTCCATGCATTCGCGGACAAAGCCGGGCTCCGCGCCGAGCGAGATCGCACGGCCGATGGACTTCCACGAGATCAGGCCCTTGAGCGTGCTCTTGCCGCTCACCACGGGAAGCTGCGAATACTCGTGCATCATCATCAGCGACATCGCCTTGCGCAGCGGCGCATCAGGCTCGATCGTGAGCGGGGCCCGGGTCGCCGCGGCGAGCATGCCGACGGTGGGCAGCGTGGCGACGCGCCCGGGTCCGGCGGGCGGCTTCGACGATGGGTCTGGGGTGATGTCCGCTCCCTCAGCGTGCACGGATAGATCGTAGGGAGCAGAGCGAACGACCCCGAGCGCACGCTTCAGACGGCCGCACACGCCGGGCCGTACAGTCCGCGGTGAGGTTCACCCGGCTCATGCTGGTGCTCATGCTGGTGCTCATGCTGGGCGTCTGGGCGACGCCGGGGTGTGCCACCCGTCCGGAGACGAGCATGCGTGACGAAGCCCGCGGCTTTCTGTTCCGCACGATCACCGTGGACGGCACGGAGCGTCGCTACGCGGTCTACGTGCCGCGGGGCTACGACGGTGCCACCCCCATGCCGCTCGTTCTGTTCCTGCATGGACGAGGAGAGTCCGGCACCGACGGGCAAAAGCCGATCGCGCAGGGCCTTGGCACGGCGATCCTGTTCAACGAGGCGGCGTGGCCGGCGATCGTTCTCTTCCCTCAGAAGCCCACACAGGAGTCTCGCTGGATCGATTACGAGTCCCTGGCGATGGGCGTGCTCGAAGAAGCGCGTCGCACCTACAACGTCGACGCGACGCGCATCTATCTCACGGGGCTCTCTCAGGGCGGCGCGGGTGCGTGGGCGCTTGGGGCCAAGCACGCCGACATCTTTGCGGCGGTCGTTCCGATCTGCGGCTTCACCGGAACATGGGACAAGGGCCCCATCACGCCCGAGTCGGTGGCCGCGGGCATCAGCGCTCTGCCCATCTGGACGTTTCACGGACTCAAGGACGACATCGTTCTGCCTCGAGAGACGGAAGCGATTGTCGAGGCTGTGCGTGCAAGGCAGCGCGAATTGGAAGCCCTGGCGAAGGGCGGCGAGCCGGCCGTGCCGCCGGTCCGGGCGACGTACTTGCCCGACGCGAACCACAACTCGTGGGACGCGGCGTACCGATCACCGGAGCTTCCGACGTGGCTCTTCGCGCAGCGACGCTCGGGGTCAGCGGCCCGGTGAGTCGGCCTTCGGGAACGCGTACCATGTTGGTCCACGGGCGTTCCGGCCCGGACCAGCGAGGACGCATGCTCCGCGAAGTGCTGCACAGCAAAATCCACATGGCGACGGTGACCGCCGCCCTCCCCCACTACATCGGCTCGATCACCATCGACAAGACGCTGCTCGACGCCTGCGGCATGCGCGTCAACGACAAGGTGCTGATCAGCAACTGCCGCAACGGCGAACGCCTCGAGACGTACATCTTCGAAGGCACGCCCGGGAGCGGGAAGATCGAGCTCAACGGGGCCGCTGCGCACTGCGTGGAGCCGGGCGACAAGGTCATCATCATGCACTTTGCGCTGCTCACCGACGAGGAATACAGGGCCAATCGTCCGCGCGTGCTCATCATGAACGACAACAACACGGTGCGCGAAGTCCTGCGGTACGAGCCAAGTTGAGAACGCACGCCTCAGGGACGTGACGGCACGATCGACGGCGCATAGTCCAGCGCCATGCGCTCGCCGCTCTCATCCTCCAGCTTCAAAGCCAAGTCGTCGAGCGTATCGGAATAGAGGACGATCCCGCGCCGGATCTCCAGCGGCTCGGCGGCATCGTGCACGATCCCCACCTCGGTCGTGAACGCCAGTCCATAGCCCGCGCGACGGGCGGCCTCGATCACCCGAGGCGAGAAGTCGCCGTTGGGATAGGCCAGCGCCTCGACCGGGCGGCCGAGACGCGACTCGAGCATGCGCCGCGAATCCACAAGCTCTCGGTCAAGATCGGCCGGCTCCAGGCGCGGCAGCGACGGGTGCGTCACCGTGTGAGACTGCACGTCCATCCCCGCCCGCTGCAGATCGCACACCTCGCCCCAGGTCATGTAGACCCGCGCCGGGTCGTCGACGCGCTCGTCCGAGGCGATCGCGCCGGTGTGCACGAAGAAGACGCCGACCATCGAGTATCGCTGCAGCAGCGGAAGCACCACGTCATGCTGCTCGCGCCAGCCGTCGTCAAACGTGAGCATCACGGCTCGTTCGGGGAGCGCACGCTCGCCACGCAGGAACGCGGCAAGGTCGCTTGTGTCGATCGTGACGCGGCCGGTGTCGCGAAGAAATCGGAGTTGCTTTTCGAACTCCTCGGGCGACACGGTGTATCGCATCGCGAAGCGGGTCCAACCCGGCCCGACCGGCTCCTTGAAGCGGTGGTACATGAGAATCGGAAGCACAAAGTCCGCCTCACGCGCCTCACCAACCGGCTCGGCAGACGTTGACGCAACTGAAGCGGCCGAATCAGCCACGTCGCCCCATCCGGCCGGGCGGCTCAGGCCGACGAGCAAGCACACAAGCGGAAACCACGCGGCGAACATGATCAACAGTAGTGTGCAAAAACCGCCAAAAGAAAAGGGCCCGGGTGTCTGACCCGGGCCCTCGAGCAGCACTTGTTCCCGGTCGGTCACTTCATCTCAAGACCGAGCGTCTTGACGAGGAAGGCCCACGTGTCGGCCGCTTCCTCGATGCGCTTGGCGGTCGGCTTTCCGGCGCCGTGGCCCGACTTGGTGTCGATGCGGATCAGCACCGGAGCGGGGCCTGCCTGCGTGGCTTGGAGCGCGGCGGCGAACTTGAAGGAGTGCGCCGGGACGACGCGATCGTCGTGATCAGCGGTCGTGATGAGCGTCGCCGGCCAGTTGCTGCCGGGCTTGCGCAGCGCGACGTGATACGGCGAGTAGGCGTAGAGCGCCTTGAACTCCTCCGGATCCTCCGCCGAGCCGTAATCGCTCTTCCACGCCCAGCCGATCGTGAACTTGTGGAAGCGCAGCATGTCGAGCACGCCCACCGCGGGGAGAGCAGCGCCCCACAGCTCGGGGCGCTGCGTGATCATCGCGCCGACGAGCAGACCGCCGTTGGATCCGCCCTGGCACGCGATCTTGCCGGGACGGGTGTAGCCCTCGCTGATGAGGAACTCGGCGGCGGCGATGAAGTCGTCGAAGACGTTCTGCTTCTTGAGCTTCACACCGGCCTGGTGCCACTCGCGTCCGTACTCACCGCCGCCGCGGATGTTGGCGACCGCGTAGACGCCGCCCATCTCGACCCACGCGAGGTTGGCGGGGCTGAATCCGGGCGTGAGCGGGATGTTGAAGCCGCCGTAGCCGTAAAGCAGCGTGGGGTTGCTGCCGTCGAGCTTGAGGCCCTTGCGGTGCACGATAAACATGGGGACGCGCGTGCCGTCCTTGCTGCTGTAGAACTTCTGCTCAACGACGAAGTCGTCCGGGTTGAACTTGACGTCGGGGCGCTTCCAGAGCGTGCTCTCGCCGGAGTTGATGTCGAAGCGGTAGATGCTGGGAGGCGTGTTGTACGAGGAGAAGGAGTAGAACGTCTCGGACTGCTTGCGCCGACCGGCAAAGCCGCCGGCGGTGCCGATGCCCGGGAACTGCACTTCGCGGACCAGCTTTCCGGTCCGGTCGAACTGCTTGACCTGCGTCTTGGCGTCCTTCAGGTAGCTGGCGAAGAAGAAATCGCCGACCATCGAAGCGCCCTGCAGCGTCTCGGCGGCCTCGGGGACAAGTTCCTTCCAGTTCTCGCGGGCGGGGTTCTTGAGGTCGATGGCGATGATGCGCCCGCGCGGCGCACCCTGATTGGTGAAGAAGTAGAACGTGTCGGCGTCGTTTCCGATCAGGTCGTAGGCGGCGTCGAACGCGTCGAGCATCTCGACGAAGCCGTGAGCCGTGCCCTGGCTTGCCACCAGCGCGGCACGCTTGGCGCGGAGATCCGCCGTCTGCTTCTCGATCTCCTCGCGCGTGGCGCGAGCCTCGACAGCACGCGATACAACAGCGAAGATCTGCTCCTCGACGGCGCGGATCTCACGGTCCGCGGCGGTCGGGGCCGAGCCGATCGGACGCTTCTCCAGGTCGCGGATGTAGACGCGGTTGCGACGTTCGGTGCCCTGCGAAACTTCAAGCACCACGTAGCGGCCGTCCTCGGTCACGCCCGCGCCAAAGCCCCACTCTCGCTGGTCGGGCCGGTCGTAGAACAGGATGTTCTCGCTCTGCTTCTGTCCGACCTTGTGGTACATCACCTTGGGGTAGTAGTTGACGGCGGTGAGTTCCTGGCCCTGCGCCGGCTCGTCGTAGCGGTTGTAGAAGAAGCCCTGGTTGTCGTTGGTCCACGATGCGCCGCTGAACTTGATCCACTTCAGCTCTTCGCCGATGTCCTTGCCGGTGGCGACATCGAGCACACGCCAGGTGTTCCAGTCCGAGCCCGACGCCGCGACGCCGTACGCCGCGTACTGCCCGTTGTCGCTGAACGACAGACCCGCGATGGCCTTGGTGCCGTCGGCGGACCATGTGTTGGGGTCAAGCAGGACGCGGGGCGTGGCGGCGAGTCCCTCGGCGAGCATGACCGCGGACTGATTCTGCGTGCCGCTGTTGTAGCCAAAGACGTAGAACTTGCCGTCACCCTGACGCGACGGCGTGCCGAACTTCTCGTAGTCCCACAGGGCCCAGAGCCTCTTCTCGATCGCCTCGCGCTGGGGGATCGAGGCGATGAAATCGCCCGAGAGCTTGTTCTGATCCTCGATCCAGCGTCGCGACTGCGGCGAGTCTGGGTCTTCCAGCCATCGGTACGGATCGGGCACCCATGTGCCGTGATGGTTGTCGACGTAGTAGGTTTCGGCCTTGGGATAGGCAAACGGACGCGCGGGCTGAGCCAGCGCGACGGTCGCGACGAGCGAGATCGCCACGCCGGCGGACCAACGGAGCAGGTTCGAACGTTGCATCAAAAGCACTCCGGGAAGGGCCCCCTCTGTGCGTCGGGGGCGGCCGGAAGTGTACCGGACAAGCCGTCGGGTTGTTGCGGCGCGAGGCGGCTTCGACCGGTCCCTACTGCACCAGCCCCTTGGTCAGCCGCATGAACGCCGTCTCCAGGTTCACCGGCTCCTCCGTGAACTTCGTGATGCGAAAACCCGCGTTGATGAGGACGTTGGGGATGTCGGAGAAGTTGCGGCTGCTGCCCGAGCCGGCGCCGGGGGATGAGTCGAAATCGGCCACGATCAGACGCTGGCGGGCGGCCTGAGCGGCCGAACCGGCGTCGGTCTCCGTCACGCTCACCTTCTTGACTCCCGGGAACGCGGCGACCGTTCGGGCCGCGTCGTCCACCCGATCGGCGACGCCGATGTGCAGCACATGCCCCATGCGTGCGCGGCGGACGATCTCGTCGACCGTGCCGCTGAAGAGCAGGTGCCCGCGCTCGATGATGCCGACGACGTTGCACAGTTCAGCAAGCTCAGGCAGGATGTGCGAGGAGATCAGGATGGTCTTGCCCATCCGTCGCAGTTCCTTGAGCAGTTCGCGCATCTCGATGCGGGCGCGCGGGTCGAGGCCCGACGCCGGCTCGTCCATCAGCAGCACCTTGGGATCGTGCAGCAGGACGCGCGCGACGCTGAGGCGCTGCTGCATGCCGCGGCTGAGGCTGTTCACCTCCGCGCTGGCCTTGTACGTCAGATCCGTCAGTTCGAGGACATCCTTCACGGTCTTGGCCCGCGCGCCGCCGTGGATGCCGTAGGACGCGGCGAAGAACTCGAGATACTCGGTGACGACCATGTCCTCGTAAGTGCCCATGAAGTCGGGCACGTAGCCGATGAGCGGCCGGATCTGGCGATTCTGGTAGCCGATCGTGAGGCCGGCGATGTTGGCCTGTCCGCTGCTGGGCTTGAGCAGCGTGGCGAGGATCTTGATCGTGGTCGTCTTGCCCGCGCCGTTGGGGCCGATGAACCCGAAGCAGTCACCCTCGTTGATGACGAGGTTGAGATTGGAGAGCGCGATCAGCTCGCCGTACTTCTTGGTCAGGTTGATCGTCTCGATCATCGGGGGCAAGCGGAGACTCCGGCACGGCGGGCGCGCGTGGCCCAGAATGTAGCGTTTCCCAGGCCCCGAGACTTCGGCGCACGCATCGAGGCGGATGAGGCGCGTCTCCCGTGCCGCGCAGCGAGGCCAAAAAGAAGTCGGCCCCGACATTGAGCCGGGGCCGACCTGAAACGCAGGATCGAGGGAGCGATCAGCGACGACGACGCATCGCGACCAGGCCACCCATGCCCAGGAGGGCGAGCGAGCCGGGGGTGGGGATCACGTAGAGGAGGTAGTTGCCGGGGGTGGAGTTGGGGCCGACCCAGTCCGGCGAGGAGATGCCGGAGTTGGACAGGTGGTCGAGGCCCGGGTCGCCGCCATTTTCGCCGGTGACCGTGACATCAAAGAAGACGTTGTGGAACGACCCGGTGAGGCCCAGGGCGGCGCGGCTGATCGTGTACTTCACGATGCCCGCTGCAGCCATGCTGAGGTCATGGGAGGAGCCAGCGATGTTGTTCCAGCCGGCGCCGCCAGCGGAGTAGAGGAGGCTGCCGCCGCCGCCGTTGACCCAGGAGCCCATGAAGAAGTCGTTCTGACGACCGCCGGTGCCGATGTTGCGGCCCCAGGCGTTGTCGGTGCGGCCGCCCGCGACGGTGTCCATGAAGATCTGGTACTTGCCCCAGTCCGCGGTGCCGGCGATCGAGCTGCGGAACTCGAGGGTGAAGTACAGGTTGGTCGCGTCGTGGCTGACGGTCACCGACTTGATGTCGATGTTGCCGAAGCCATTGGCGCCCGAATGCAGGTCGTTGATCGAGTCGTTGTACGTGGTCGCCGCTTGGGCCACACCGGCCAGAGCCACAACCGTCAAGGCAGCAAAACGCTTCATGTCTGTCTCTCCCTAGTCGCACTCGCAGGACACAGCCACTGCTCCACGGCAGCAGCCCAACCGGAAACGAGCGGCGCGAGTCTCTCTCCGCTCCAACCAAAGTCTAACCCATTGGCAAATCGCACACAAGAGTCTCTGAGGGGAAAATTCCTCAATTTTTCTGGCAATCTTCAAAACCTGAGCGGGGCCGGTAATCCGTGCGGCCAACGCGAGCCCGCCAAGCCTTCAGGGAAGCTGGACTCGCCGTCGCAAGGCCCGGGCTTTTACTGGTTCTGCGCGACGGCCGGTGCGGCGGCGGGCGCTGTCGGCGAAGGCTGCACGCCGAGATACTCAAGCGAGCGTTCCATCACCCGCCGAACCACCGGTCCGGCAACCGTCGAGCCTCGGTGCAGCTTCTTTCGCACCAGCTCCGGACCGGGATCATCGATGACGCAGAGGACGACGAGCTTGGGGTCTTCGGCCGGTCCTCCGGCGATGAAGCTGGAGTTGTACTGATCGTCGTAGTAGCCCTTGCCCCGCGGGCGACGAAGACCGGGCCCGGGCGGAGTGAGCGGAATCTCGGCGGTTCCCGACTTGCCGAACATCGAGTACTTCCAACCCACCTCGCTGCCCTGGCTTCCGTCAGCAAGCCTGCGCTCCACGTTGGCCGCCACGCCGCGCATCACGTTCCGGGTCTTCTCGGCGATGTGCGCGGGCAGCACGCGTTCGATCACCGCGCCGCGAATGTCGTCGGGCGTGACAGCGGTGAGACGCAGCGGGGGCAGCGTGCCGGCGAGCGGACCGGGGCGACAGAACGCGGCAAACGCACGCACCATCTGCACGGGCGTCACCGCGACCTCGTGCCCGTAGGCGACCGAGGTCTGTGTGTAGCGGCTCCAGGCCTTCATGTTGGTGACGATGCCGGTGGCCTCGCCCGGAAGCGGAAGACCGGTGCGACGGCCGAAGCCGAAGCGCCGCACGGCATCATGCAGTTCGCGGAAGCTCATACGCTCCGCGCCCTTGATCATCCCGATGTTCGACGAGTTGATCAGGACGTCGGCCCAGGTCATGCTTGCCCGACGGGTCACGTCCTCGATGTAGCGGCCGTACGACGTTGTCCAGCGGCCGCCCTCGGTGTCGAAGATCTCGTCGACGCGTGCGCGGCCGAGTTCGGAGATCACCGCCCAGACGAACGGCTTGAAGGTCGAGCCGGGCTCGTAGATCGCCTCCACACAACGGTTGGGCTCGAGCGCGGGGATCTGGTCCGGGTTTGGACGACGATGAATCGTCACGTAGCGAGCCGCCGGCGGGGGCGGAGGCTCGGGCGGACGGGGCTGAGCGCGGCGGTTGGGTCGCGTTCCGGGGGGCTGAGGCTGCGGAGGCGGGACCTTGATCCACGGATAGGGCTTGGCGTCGGAGACCTGACGCACGATGTCCACCATCGCGAGGATCTCGCCGGTGAGCGGATCGAGAACGACCAGTCGCCCGCCGGCCGCGTCCGCGTCTGTCACGCCCCGTTGCAATTCCTGCGTCGCGAGTCGCTGCAACTCCAGATCGATCGAGAGCCTGATGTCGCGTCCGGGCTCGGCAGGCCGCACCTGGCCGGGCTCGATCCAGAGGGGTCGGCCTCGGGCGTCGCGCACGTAGGCGATCGAACCGGGCCTGCCGACGAGTTCCTTGTCCAGCGTGCGCTCGACGCCCAAGGCCCCCTTGTGACCAAAGCCGACCATGCCGACGATCGGCGCCACCTCGACGCCGCCGGGATACTCGCGCACCATCACGCGTTCGAGAATCACGCCGCGGATGCGTGCTGCGCGAACGGCGGCGACCTGCGACTCGGTCAGCAGCCTCGACATCGGGAGATAGCGAATCGGTCGCAACGCCGAGGGCTTGGGTCGGGACGGGTCGGTGGCGTCCGGGCTGTCGATGTCCAGCATCACCGGCGGGGCCGCCTCCGACGCGAGAGCCGCGTCAGGCGCGCCGGTGGGTGCGGGCGTTGACGCGGGCGCGACGGGCTCGACGCCCGCCGACGGCACCGAGGGGGGCACATCCGGAGCTTCCAGCAGTCCGCGAATGGCGGATCGCAACGCCACCACGCCCCCGGTGCCTTCGGCGTGGGCCAGCGGCGCAAGGCTTTGACGGAGTTGCTCTCGCCGGGCGTTCTCGATGACTCGCTTGATGATGCGTTCGCCCACATCTTCCGGCCGCTGGCCGATCAGTCCTGCAAGCTTGACGATGGACTCGTCGATCGGCGTCTTGAGCTGCGTGGGATCGACGACGACTCGGTGTCCGACGCGCGTGGTCGAGAGGACGCGCCCGCGCCGGTCGAGCAGATCGCCACGGATCGGCAGATCGGCCCGGACGCTGACTCGAGGCTCCATCTCCTTGCGCAGACGTTCGGAGGGAGCAAGCTGCAACTGAGCGACCCGCCCCAGGAGCAGCAGGAGCACCGCCGTGAGCCCGACGATGCCGACGGTGCTGACGATGTTGGCCCGTCGCTCGGAGATTCGGGAAGGGTCGATGGTCATGGGAACGCGGTCATGGGAACGAGGTCATGGGAACGGGTACAGGCCGGGAGATGCGGAGCTGTGTCCGGGGCTGGCGGCGTCAGGCGACAAGGCGGGCGGGAAGAGCCGAGAGCGAACGGTCATGTCGGTGCGCGACCGAGGGCGACGAACGAGGCCGTGCCTGAGGAGCACCGGAGGGACGGGCACGGGGCTCGGCGGGTCGGTCGGCGGGTCGGTCGGCGGATCGGTCAGGGCTCGCGCCGGGGGTGGGCTGCGATCGCGGACGGGTGACGGCGTCGGAGGCTGGGCGAGTCTCCGGACGCGCGGCGGGTCGGGCCGACGTCGTGTCGGTAGGCGACGCGCTCGACGGCGAGGAACCCGTGCGTCGCCCCGGGGCGCTGGGCGCCGACGAGGACGGCGCCGACGAGGAAGGCGCAGATGGGGACGGTGCGGATGAAGGACCGGCATTGGGAGACGTTGCCGATCGTGATGGGGCACGGGTCGGCGTCGTCGCACGCGGCGCGGCGGGGGCCGTGGCACGCGCAGGCGCGGGCTTCTCAAGCGTCGGGATCGTGTTGGTGCTGCTTGGAGCCGCCGAAGACTCCACGGCCGGCACCAGCGCGTGCATCGGACCAAGATCGGCCGCCAGTTCGCGGATTCGACCCGGGCTGACCAGCGATGCGATCGAGGCACGCATCTCCCACAGGCGCTCGTCGGCCCGCTGGATGCGGAGTTGAGTCTGGGCCACTTCGTGGGCAAGCTGGAGGCGGGCTTGCCGCATCGTCAGCATTGCCAGTGCGCAGACACCCATCGCCAGCACCACGGCGCCGAGCTTGAGGGTGAAGTCGAACTGGCCGGGCTCTGACTCTCGCATGGGGCGACATCCGCTGAACAACCGCGACGATCGACGCCGCCATGGTCACCGGGCAGGCAGAACGATCACCGCACCGGCCAGGAGATCGTCGTCGGGATCCATCTTGTTGAGGCTCGCGATCTCACGGGCGCGGCTGGCCGAGCCCAACTGACGACGGGCGATGGTCGAGAGCGATTCGCCCGGGCGAACCGTATAGGTCCGGGGCTTGGCGGCTTCGGTGGGTCGGTCGGACGAGCGGGCGGTGCGCGACTCGGTCGGCCGGTTCTCGCGAGCCGGCGCCTCGGCGCGACGACCGGTGAGCGACTCTCGCGTCGGAATCACCAGGCTTGTGCCGATGCGCACCGAGCCGTTCTCGGCAACCTTGCCCTCGTTGGCCGCGGCAAGCCGCTTCCACATCGAAGCATCGCCGTAGTAGCGCTTCGCGATCGAGTAGAGAGACTCGCCGCTTGCGACGGTGTGCGAACGATCGCCCGCCTGGGGCGTGCGTGTCTGCGTACGAGGTGCGGTCCGAACCGTCGCCTGGTCGGTCGAGGTCGGCGCTGCGACAACTTCGCGGCTGCGCGGGGTCACGTCGATCGGACCGGTTGCCTCTCGGATGAGCTGCTCGGTGGTCACCGGGCCGGGGCGCGACGCGGGCTGCACCGGCGTGACCGCGCCGCCTTCCTGCAGTTGACGGGCGATGGTCCCCTGTCCGATGACCACCGGCGCGGTGGCGGACTGGTCGTTTGCCGAACCCTCCGCGGACGCAACCGTCGCGCTGCCGGCGGAGGGCGTCGCGCCGGTCGCGGGATCGGTGAGAGGGCTGTCGACCAACGTGGGCGAGGTGACGGTCATGGCGACGGGCAGGGCCGGCGGCAGGACCTCGTCGAGACTGCGGATGGGCTCCTGCGGAGCCTGAGCGACGACCCGCGTGGTGCCGGAGGCGTTGGCCAGATCGGCGCGGCGTGCCTTGGAGAGGTGATCGCTGACCAGGATCGCGACGGTCAGGACGATCGTGAAACCGACGATGAGTGCAACCTTGAGTTCCCGAGTCACTGCTGCCGGATCCTTCCGTTTACGACGGTCCGCTCGACCGTCGGCCGATCAGCGATCGGCGCCGTTGCCGCTGTCTCCCGCTCAACGCATCCGTGCGTCGAACTCGGTCGCCGGAGGCTGAAGCGTGCCTGCGGGCGCCGACGGGCGATGGTAGCAACCGGCGCTCCTTACTTCGGCGATTCGAGTCGAATCCCTCGAAGACGCGCGGAGCGGGAACGCGGGTTGTCGCGCTGCTCGTCCGGACCGGCTGTGCCCCCCCCGGGCGCCAGGTCCGACGCCCACCCCTTTCGCACCAGCGAGGCGAACGCCGCCTTGACCGGGCGATCTTCAAGAGAGTGGAACGTCAGAAAAACGATCCTCGCGCCGGGGGCCAGCCAGCGGAAGTCGCCCCGGCCGGCCGACGGGGCCGCGGCTCGCTCGATCGCTCCCAGCAGAGCGCCGAGGGTCCCGAGTTCGTCGTTGACGGCGATCCGAAGCCCCTGAAAACAGCGGGTCGCCGGGTCGATCCCCCTGGCGGACCGCCCCACCACCGAGCGCACAATGTCGGCCAACTGACCGGTGGTCTCGATCGGGCCGGCCGCGCGGGCCGCGACGAGGGCGGCGGCCACGCGCCGCGCGGCGGGCTCTTCGCCCCACTCCCGAAAAATCCGGCTCAACTCGGCCTCGGGGGCGTCGTTGACCAGGTCCCGCGCCGACAGCCCACGAGTCGGATCGAACCGCATATCGAGCGGGCCGTCGTGGCGAAACGCAAAGCCGCGGGAAGGGTCATCGACGTGATTGCTGGCAAAACCCAGATCGGCCAGCACCGTGTGGACGGGTGGCGCCGACTCGTTGGCGAGCAGTCGCGGGGCGGCCGCGAAATTGGTGTGCCGGGTGACGAGCGCCGGCAGAGGCGCTCGCTCGCGGACGCGTGCGGCGGCGTACGCAAGGTTGTCGGCGTCGGCGTCGAGGAGCGTGAGGCGGCCGGACGGGCCCAGGCGCTCGGCAATGGCGGCGGCGTGTCCTCCCGCGCCGGCCGTGCAATCCAGCGCGTGTTCGCCCGGTTGGGGATCGAGCGCTTCGAGCACTTCTTTGAGCAGGACCGAGATGTGTCGCGGCGCCGTCACGGTGGATTATCCGCCCGCCGAACGCCCGGCGGGGCATCGGGTCAGGCGTCCGCCCTGCCGCCTGCGCGAGCGGTACGCTGTGGCCATGCCTGCAGCCCGTCGCCCGACCGTTCGGAGCCTCCTACGTCCGCTGTTTTTTCTGAGCTTGGCCGGAGCGGTCGCGGGCTGCACTCCCGTCACGGTCAGCTTCACGCTCTTTGGCGATGGGGAGAGACTGACCGAGCGCGTCGTGGCTCGCGAGGATCAGGCCTCGTGGAAGATCGCGGTGATCGACGTGGAGGGGCTGATCGTCGATGCTCGGGCGGGGGGGCTGCTGCTACCGGGTGGCAATCCGTTGGACGCGGCGGTGTCGCGGCTCGAGATGGCTCGCGAGGATCGAGGGGTCCGGGCGGTGGTGCTGCGCGTGAATTCACCGGGCGGCAGCGTGACGGCCAGCGATGTGTTGCACCGCGAGATCACGCGCTTCCGGTCGCTCTCGGGCAAGCCGCTGGTCGTCTCGATGGCCGAAGTCGCCGCGAGCGGCGGTCTGTATGTCTCCCTCGCGGCCGACCACATCGTCGCGAACCCCACCACCATCACCGGCTCGATCGGCGTGATCATCCCGACGATCAACTTCAGCGACGGCCTTCGACGCATCGGCATTGTCGCCCGCTCGGTGCGAAGCGGGCCCAACAAGGACATCGCCAACAGCCTCGAACCGGCGCGCGAGCCGCACTTTGCGATCCTGCAGGGCTTGGTCGACGAGTTTCACGAGAACTTCCGAAATCGCGTGCGAACCGACCGGCCGCGCGTTGATATGACCCGCTTTGACGAGATGACCGACGGCCGGGTCTTCAGCGGGCGCGAGGCGCTGGCGATGGGTCTTGTCGATTCTCTCGGCGGCGTGCGCGAGGCGATCGAGCAGGCCAAGGCCCTCGCGGGCCTGAGAGCCGCGAAGATCGTCAAATACGCGCCGGAGGGGGGCTCGATCCCCAAGTCGCCGTACGCGTCGGCCGACGTGGGACCGGCCTCACTTCTCGAGCCCGTCTCGGGGCGCGGCGGCGCAGGAACCGAGTTCAACTTCATCCAGCTCAACACCGCCGGCGCGGGCGTCGCCCCGTCCGCCACGAGCGTCTACTACCTCTGGCTGCCCGATCTGCCGTGAAAGCCGAGAATGCCCGGCGGCACGGCTACCCTGCGGGCTGGAATCTGGATCATCCCCACCCTTGAGACTCACATGAACACCACCCATCGTCTCGTTGCTGTTGGCGTCGCGGCCCTTGTGCTGGGCGCGGGCGTCGGCTCGTCGCTCTTCTCGCCCCGGGCTCAGGCCGACGCCTCGCAGAGCACTCCCGTCCGGATCGCGACGGTCGATGTTCTCACGCTGGTCGAGAAGCTCGCCTCGAGCGATCGCTACCTCCCGGCACGCGAGGAGAAGGTGCGATCGCTGCGAGCGCCGATCGATCAGATCAACCGCGAGCTCGACGACCTTCGCGTGAAGATCACCGCCTTCCCCGACTTTCAGAACAACGCCGAAGCGCAGCCGCTGATCCAGCAATTCCAGACCAAGAGCCAGAATCTCCAGCAGCTTCAGCAGACCGCGCAGAACGAGGCCGAGAGCTTCAACGCGATGCAGATCCAGGAGGCTCACCGCCTGGTTGTGGAGAGCGTCGGCCGCCTGGCGGCCAGCCGCGGGTACACGCACGTTCTCGCGTCCAAGCCCTCGGACTCTCGCATGACGAGCGCGAACGTGCTGGGCACCCTGCAGGAGATGCTCGCCCGGCCGGTGGTTGTGGCGGGTGCGACCGACGATCTGACGGCCGAACTGATCAAGGAACTCAAGCTCGAGAACGTGAACCAGCCCGCCCCGGCCGCTGCCCCTGAGGCACCGCTGCCTGCGCCGCGCTGATCGGATAAGCAACACGTCGTCCATCACGCACGCCGCGGGTCCGCGGCGTGTGTTCTTTTTGCGGCGAGGCGCTCAGGCGTTCGCCCGCTTCCGAACCGCCTCCGCGTCGGCCTGCACGATCAGCGCCGAGAGCCGCTCGATCAGCACGCGCGCAACATCGCCCGTCGGGGGACAGGCATCCCCCAGTTCGGCAGAGAGGCTCGTGACCGGTCGACCCACCAGCCCGCAGGGCACGATGACGCCAAAGTGTGAGAGATCCGTACGCACGTTGAGCGCCAGGCCGTGGGTCGAGATCCAGCGACGCACACGAACCCCCATCGCGGCGATCTTCGCGTGTGGCTGGAGTGGGGCCTGAGCGAGGGGCTGAGACGCGGGCGAGAGCGCGAGGCCGCGGACCGACTCAAGGCCCGGAGGCACCGATGCGCCAGACGCTTCGGAAGAAACACCGAGAGCAGAAACACTGAGATTGGGGCGCACTGTCCAGACGCCCGTGGCACCCGGATCGCGCGTGGTGGGCACTCCCAGCGCGGTACACGCGTCCATGACCGACTGCTCGAGCAGTCGCATGTAGTCGTGGAGGCCGAGGTTCAGCCGGTTGAGGTCGAGGATCGGGTACACCACGATCTGACCGGGGCCGTGGTATGTGATGTCTCCCCCGCGATCGGTGGGCTCGACGCTGATGCCTCGCTGGGCGAGCAAGTCGCGCGGGACCAGAAGGTTGCCTTCCGCGCCCGCGCGGTTGGAGATGGTGACAACCGGGTCGTGCTCAACGAGCAGAATCTCACCGATGATCGGCGCTCCGGCGGTGCGTGCGGCGAGCACACGCTCCATCGCCTCCACCTGGCGCTGCAGGGCAGGTCGATAGGCAAGACGGCCAAGATCGTGAACGGTGACGCGGGACATCGCAAAGCATTGAAGGCGGCCCGAACGCAGCGCGAGATGGGGGGCCCCGCGTGACCGGGAATGGTCGCCAGATCTACTATTTCGGATGACCAGAATCGATGCGACCGCTCGGGTCGGTCCTGACGTCACGCTCGGCGAAGAGGTCGAGATCGGACCTTGGTGCGTCGTCGAGGGACGCGTGACGCTCGGACGCGGAGTGCGCCTGATGTCGCACGTTGTCCTGCGCGGCCCGCTGAGCATCGGCGATCAGACCACCGTCTATCCCTTCGCCGTGCTCGGGCACTTGCCCCAAGACTTCAAAGTCACCGAAACATCGCCCACCGCGGGCCTGGTGATCGGCGCGCGAACGGTGATCCGCGAACACGTGACGCTGCACGGCGCGACCAACGCCAGCGTGCCCACGCGGGTGGGCGATGGCTGCTACTTCATGGTCGGCTCGCACGCCGGACACGACTGCCAGGTGGGCAACAACGTGGTGCTGGTGAACAGCGCGGCTCTGGGCGGCCACTGCGAGGTCCAGGACAACGCGATCATCGGCGGGCTGGCAGCAATTCATCAGTTCGGCCGCGTCGGTCGCTACGCGATGGTCTCGGGCGATAGCGGGCTGACGGCCGACGTTCCCCCGTTCTGCATCGCGTGGGGGCGCAACCGTCTCGCGGGCATCAACCAGGTGGGAATGCGTCGAGCCAAGTTCCCGCGCGAGCACATCCAAAAGCTTCGCACGGTCTTTCGACGCGCGCTGCAGGCGAACGTCCCTCGGCCCGACGCGATCGCGCTGTGCGAGGCGGCGAACGCAGATTGCCCGCCCGCAGGAGAGATCGCCCATTTCCTCCGCCAGTCCAGGCGTCCCATCTGCTCCGGCGGCCTGCGTCCACCCAAGGACCTGACCGCTTTCCTGCAGGCTCAGCGTCGCGGCGTCGCGGTCTGGAACCTCAGTGACGAGGAAGAGGCCTCGCTCGGATGAAGCGAGTCTCCGCCACCGATCACACGCAGTCGGCCGTCGAAGTCCGACACCCGGCGGGCGGTGGGCACGTTCCTTCGCTCAGCCTCAGCGTGCTTGCCAGCGGCTCGACGGGCAATTGCAGCGTGCTCATGGTGGAAGGCTCGGGCCGCCGCGAGGTTTGGCTGATCGATTGCGGCCTGTCGAGACGCCGGGTGCTGGCCGGGCTTCGGTCGCTGGGGCTTGAAGATGTTGCCGTCGCAGGGCTCATCCTCACGCACCTCGACGACGACCACGCGAACGCAACGACCATCGAGAACCTGTCGGACGTGCCGGTCTTTGTGCATCGACGTCATCTGCGTCGCGCCGAACGCGAGGGACGCCTCTACCGGCGAACCGAGCTCTACACCGATCAGCAGAACCTTTCCGACCTGCTGAGCCTCGCGGTCTGTCACGCCCCGCATGACGCCCACGGGAGCGCGGTCCTCCGCTTCGAGCTGCGGCCGGGTCCCTTGAGGTGCTCGGTCGGATATGCGACCGATGTCGGTCGAGTCTCGGACGAGATCGTCGGCCACCTGCACGGCGTCGACACGCTCGCCATCGAGAGCAACTACTGCCCGCGGCTGCAAGCCGCCTCGCCGCGCCCTGAGGTTCTGAAGCGCCGCATCACGGGGGGCAAGGGCCATCTTTCCAACGAACAGTCGGCTCGGGCCGTGCAGCGGATTGCCCCGCGCGAACACCTCGTGCTGCTGCACCTTTCGCAGCAGTGCAACCGGCCCGAACTCGCGGCGGCGGCCCACGCGGGCGCACCTTGCCCGCTCACCATCTCCGGCGCAACTGAGCCGACCGCGTGGCTTCGCAGTCAGGCCCGCCACCGCTCCGCAGAGCCGGCACGCATTCCCAACTCGCTGTTCGAGGTCACCCTTCCGAATGTCGCCGGCGACCGCGAACCCGGCTCGGCCGGCCCGCCGTTGGCTCGCTGAGTCTCCGCCCCGGCTGGCTCTTGACCGTGCGACTCGGGATCCGGGGTGCGAATACGATCGCATTCACGGATTCGTGCCGCCTTCGACGCCGTCCGAACGAAAGGGATCTCCGCTTGGCCAAACGCAACGTCAGTCGATCGTCCGCTAAAGCCAAGTCGGCCCGAAGCGCGAAGCCGTCGAGTCCATCCCGCGCCAAGGGCGCCGCGCGGACCGGTTCGCGTCCCACCGCCAAGAAAGCTTCGACGACCAAGGCGGCTCCGAAGAAGCCCCGCGCCGCGGCGGGGACCACGACGACAAAGAAGAAGACGCGGGCGATCGGCTCAGCGGAAGCCACCCCGCATGTGCGTGTCGCACCCGCGCCCAAAGCGCCGGCGCCGGCGAGCGAACTGTTTGCGATCGAAGCGGCTCGTCTGCTCTCTGACGACAAGTGCACCGACATCGTGCTGCTGGACGTGCGTGGAAAGAACCCCATGACCGATTACCTGGTGATCGGGTCGGGCACGTCGGACCGGCAGATGCGTTCGGTCCTGCAGCACGTTGAGGAATTGGGCGAGCAGCACCAGTTCCGTGCCGTGCGCACCAGCAGCGACGAGCGTGCGACGTGGCTTCTCGCCGACTTTATTGACGTGATCGTGCACCTCTTTGAGCCCAACACGCGGGCGCATTACGACCTCGAGATGATGTGGGGAGATGTGCCGCGAGTCTCGTGGGAACGAAGCGGGCAGGAAGCACGCGACCGTGCCGGGCTTCGCACGGCGGACGAAGCGGCCCCGGGGCGGACGCCGTGACTTCGCGGGCACGCGGCATCGACGGTCAACGACCGGACGGCAACGGATGAACGAGTCCAGCACGCAACACACCCGAGCCCGCGTCCGGGTTGAACTCGGCGAGCGGTCCTACGAGATCGTGATCGGTTCGGGCGTCTGCGGTTCGCTGGCGTCGGTGCTCGATCCGCTGCTGCGCGATCGGCTGGGCGGGCGCTGCCGGCGCGCGCTCTTGGTGATCGATCAGTCGCTTCCGTCGTCGGCTTGCTCGCATGTCGAGGCCGGGCTGGAGGCGTTGGGGCTGAGCGTGACGCCCGTGCGTCTGGAGGCGACCGAATCGCGCAAGTCCATCGGCGGGCTGGAGCACCTGCTCCACGCGCTCACCCGAGGCAGGCTTGAGCGATCGGATCTGGTGGTCGCGCTGGGCGGCGGGATCATCGGCGACCTGGCGGGCTTTGCCGCGGCGGTCTATCGACGCGGGATCGCGCTGGTGCAGATGCCGACGACGCTGCTCTCCATGGTGGATGCCTCGGTCGGCGGGAAAACGGGGATCAACCTCTCGCTGGACGGCGACGATCTCAAGAAGAACATGGCCGGCGCATTTCACCAGCCGCTGGCGGTCATCGCCGACATCGCGCTGCTGCAGACGCTGCCGGACCGCCAGTTCCGCGCCGGGCTGGCTGAATGCGTGAAGCACGCGATGCTCGGGGCCGACTTCGATGAAGCCAGTCTGTTGGACTGGATGTCCGAGCGGAGCGGCGAGATTCTCGCCCGGGATCCGTCGACGATCACCGAACTGGTGCGGCGCAACGTGGGCGTGAAGGCCCGCGTGGTCGCCGGCGACGAGCACGAGCGCGTGGAGGCCGACGTCGGGCGTGTCTGCCTGAATCTGGGTCACACCTTCGCTCACGCGATCGAGGCCCTGCCGGGCGTGCAATCGATCGGCCCCGCGGGTGAGGCTTTGGCTGGCGAAGTCCATCACGGCGAGGCGGTGTCCATGGGCCTGCGGGCCGCGTGCCACGTCTCGGTCGGCACCGGACGGTTGACACCCCAAGAGCGGGACGAGAATCTGAGACTTCTGGACCGCCTGGGCCTGTGTGCGCGGGCGACAGGTCTGCCAGCGTCCGAAGCCATCCTGTCGCGGATGGCGCACGACAAGAAGAACGTCGCGGGCGCGGTGAGGCTGGTGCTGCCGGTGGGCGGGCGCCGCGTGCGCCTCATCACCTCGCCTCCGACCGAGATCGTGCTGCGGGCGATCGACTCGATCCGAGCCTGAATCCGATCCGAGCCTGAATCCGATCCGGGCCTGAATCAGATGCGGGCCTGAATCCGTGAGCATTTCGGAGTGTTCAAGGGTCGGGCTTCCGCCCTCCGATACTAGATGCGGGGAGGTGTTTCTCCGGGTTCGTCGCGCCGTTGCGCGAGCCGGGTGGAGCAAATCTCCGACAACGACGGCATCGCTCGGGCGTCTGCCGAGGCCAAGGAGTGGCGCGTGCGGATCATTACGATCATCAACCAAAAGGGCGGCTGCGGCAAGACGACCACCGCCATCAACCTGTCGGCCGGGCTGGCTCGCGGAGGTCTGCGCACGCTGCTGGTCGACCTTGACCCTCAATCGCACTGTGCCGTCGGGCTGGGCGTCCCTGAGAACCGCATCGACCAGGACATCAGCGACGTCCTCGTGGCCCCGCCCTCGCGCCCGCTTGAGCAGGACCGCCTGCTGTGGCGCGTGGCGCGCAATCTGGACTTGATCCCCAGCCGCATGAAGCTCGCGGGCCTGGAAGCCTCCCGCGGCGGGCTGGCCGACAAGCCCGACAAGGAACGCCGCCTCGCGCAGATCCTCGAGCGACTCAAGGACCAGTACGACGTGGCGATCATCGACTGCTCGCCGGCGATCGGCCTTCTGACGTTCAACGCTCTGGCGGCGGCGCAGCTCGTCCTGATCCCTGTCGAGACGGGTTTCTTCTCGCTGCAGGGCGCGACACGCCAGCAGTCGACCGTGCGGACATTGGCCAAGCGCCTCGGGGCCGAGATCCCGATCACCTTCGTCGCCACGCTCCACGACGAGGCAAGCACCGTCAGCCATGACCTGCTCGGCGAGCTCCAGCGCCGATTCGGACACAGCCTTGCCCCGGTGACCATCCGTCGCGATGCCCGCATCCGAGAGGCCGCAAGCTTCGGCCAGCCGGCGATCGAGTTCGCCCCGAACGCCCCGGGCAGCAAGGACTACCTTGACCTCGCCCGGTTCATCGCCATGAAGCTCTCGCTCCGTCTGTCGGGGGCACAGAGCGCCGCGGCGAACGAATCGCCCGCTCCGGCCTCAGTCTCCCCCACCACCAACTCGAGCGATTCGATGCTGCCGGGGCTGCAGTTGATCGAAGCGCAGCCGTCGATCACGACACCGTCCGGTCCCTTCGCCTTGTCGATGACCAACGCGGCGTCAGGAACCTCGGTCGGAGGCGTCGGTCTGGTCGAACCGTCCCGGCCGCTGGACATTTTCACAGCACCCCAGGTTTCGCCCGCAGTTCCCACCGCAAGCACCCCCGCGGCCGCGCTCGCGGGCGGCCAGCCGTCGGCCGCGGTGATCGCAGCGGGTCTGGCGTCCGCGGCATCGCTCCGCGACGCTTTGCTCGGTGGGGAGAGTGCAACGCCGGGCGCGACGCCGCTCGCCACCACGCCTTCGTCTGAGACATCGCCCGGTGCCGAGACGACCGAGCCGGTGCGTCCGACCAGCCGGGCCGCAGAGCTTGTCTATCGCGCACAGCGGCTTCTGAAGCGTGTGGCCGGAGAGCGGCTGGAGGAAGCGCCGGTCCGCACCACGCCGCTGCAGTTTGAGGCGTCGGTCGAGGTGAAGCCCGATCGCGGCGGCGAGATCGACCGTCGCGTGCTGGGCGTTCGCCAGACGAGCCAGGGCCTGCTGTTCGTGCAGCCGCTGAGCCTGGGCCGAAAGGTGAGCATCGCCGGCACGTTCAATCAGTGGAGCACCGAATCGCACGTGCTTCGTCGCAACGATGAGCTGGGCGTCTTTGAGCTGTGCGTCGCGATCACGCCGGGCACGCATCAGTACCGCCTCGTGGTTGACGGGCAGTGGACGGCAGACCCGCACAACCCAAGAGCCGAACTCAACCCCTTCGGCGAACTCAACAGCGTGATCACCGTGCAGAGTCCTGCCGCCCAGAGGATGGAGCTTGTGCTCCAGGATCAGCGCGCGAGCCATTCCGCCGCCTGAGCCGCGGCGCCTCCTCGCGCCCGCCCGGAGCCACACGTGAACAGCCATCTGCCTCATCGCCCCGACGGTCCGCTCGGCCCCGAGCTTCGCGGCCCGCTCTATTCCGATTCCACGGCGCCGATCGGGCCGGGAATGATCGCGGGCTTCCGCGCCGACCTGACGTCCGACGCGCCCGTCGCGGGCGAACCTGGAGTCGCAAGCCTTCGTGACCTGGGCTTCCCCTTTGAGGACGTGGACGTGCTGGCGGATCTGTTCCTTGGCGCGCCGACCAGTTCCACCCCTCCGCCCGCGACGATCCGGCCTGCCGACTCTGAAGCACCGGCCACTCTTGCTCGCATCGTCCCTTCCCGCATCGCCCCCGCTCGCGACTCGTCCGGACAGGCATCTCCCGGCACGCGCGGCGGCCCCAGTGTCATCGTTGAGGCCAAGTCACGACCTTTGCCCGAAGCCCCGACGCCGTCGGTTCAAGAGGGCCCGTCTTCTCGGCCGGACAGCTCGACCTGCACGGTCGACGCGCTCATCGTCGGGCACCTTCCGGTGCTGGGCTCGGCGTGGGTGCTGCAGTTCGCCAAGCACACGGCCCAGGTTTGTCACACGCCTGTCGCGCTGGTGCGCTCCTCAGGCGGGGAGATCACGATTGACTTGTGCCTGGAGGGCGGCGTGGCTCCGCCCCGCACCGGACCGATGCCCGGGCTTGAGCAGGCCGTCGGCTTCCTCCGCTCGATGGGCGTTCGATGGATGATTCGCGTCGACGACACGCCCGACCGTGCCGGCTTCGCGCCGTTCTCGGAGTGCCTCGCAGGCGCCACGCGGGTTTGCGTGCTCACCGGGTCGGACGAGGCGGCGATCGTCGGCTGCTACAGGGTGATGAAGACGCTCATGCACGAGGTTCCGGTGCGTGCGCTGCATCTGGCCGTCATGGGATCGCCGGCGGAAAGGGCGAGCGACGCGGCACGCCGGCTCGAGCATGCCGCGGGTCGTTTCCTTTCGGCCGAGGTCTCCAGCGAGGTCTGCTCGCCACGGATCGGGCCCGGGTCGTCGATCAGCATCTATCGCGGACGATCCTCGGCGCCTTTGAACACGGTCGTCGCACAACTCCTGCTGCATCCGTCCGAAGCAACACCCGTGGCGTCGGAGGCTGCCGTCGATTCCTCGACTGCCGCCACCGCCCCGTTGCTCACGACCGATCTCGGCTCGCTTCCCCTGCGCTCCCCGCTCGGATCCGACGATGCGGCACCGGCCGACGCGGAGGTGCACGCCGCGATCGCTCTCGAGCAGACCGATCCGGTCATCGAATCTTCCCCGCGCGTCTCAGCGACGCGGCCTGCACGCGTCGAGCCTGCGGCACGGGTTGCACCGGCCCGGCCGGTCGAGACGGTGCCCGCGCCGACGGCTGCTTCGGAAGCAAGCCCGCTCCGCTCGCGGCCGCTGAGCCGGCATCTGGCGAGCCTGTCGTCGCTGTCGACGACGTGTCCGCACTGTCCGAATGTCGAGTTGGCGGTGGACCCTGCCGGTCGCCTCCATCTGGTGGCCCACTCCGGCGCGTCGAGCGACGCGTTGGCGCAGCTGGCCTCGGTCTCGTCGTGGGCGCTCGCGCACGAGTCGCTTCTGCGTCGAGCGTTCCCGCAGCTGCGTGAGATGTCGGCGGTGCAGCACCTGCTCACCGATGCTCCTCGCACGGTCCGGGCGCTACTCGACACCGCCGTTCGGGTGCATCTGCTGACCGCCCCGCCCGGAACAACCGCTGACGCCGACGGATGGCTCTGCGTTGATCTCAACTGATCGTCCGTTGGCGGCACGCGGCCCGTCACCGGCCCCGCCACGCGCCATCAAAGAAACGAGGCCCTCTCGCGAGGGCCTCGTGGTCGCATGTTTCGTCGTCATTCCCGAGCGTGTTCAGGCCGATTCCTTGAGACGGCGCAGCTCCGCGAGCGTCCGCTTGGATCGGACCGCGGACTCGTCGACGATGTACTCCGCCCCCGTGTTGTCGAGGTCGGGGAGCTGGTACATCAGATCGATCATGGTCTCTTCCATCACCGCTCGCAGCGCGCGGGCGCCGGTGTCGCGCTTGACGGCCTTCTCGGCGAGCGCCTCGAGCGCGCCCTGCGTGAAGGTCAGCTTGGCGCCCTCGAGCCCGAAGAGGTGCTGGTACTGACGCACGATCGCGTTCTTGGGCTGCGTCAGGATGTTGATCATCGCATCGACCGAGAGCGGCATGAGCGGGGCAAGCACGGGCAGGCGGCCCACAAACTCGGGGATCATGCCGAACTCGATCATGTCGTCGGCCGTCACCTGCGAGAGCACGCGGGCGCTGCTCTCGTCATCGCGTGAACGCTCGGCGCTCACGTTGAAGCCGATGCGGGTCTTGCCCAGGCGACGACGGATGATCTCTTCCAGACCGACGAACGTGCCGCCGCAGATGAACAGGATGTTGGTCGTGTCCATCTGGATGTACTGCTGCTCGGGGTGCTTGCGTCCGCCCTGCGGGGGAACGTTGCTCGTCGTGCCCTCGAGCATCTTGAGCAGGCTCTGCTGGACGCCCTCGCCCGAGACGTCGCGCGTGATGCTGACGTTGTTCGACGTCTTGCCGATCTTGTCGATCTCGTCGATGTAGATGATGCCGCGCTGGGCCGCCTCAAGGTCAAAGTCCGCGGCCTGCAGCAGCTTGAGGAGCAGATTCTCGACGTCCTCGCCGACGTAGCCCGCCTCGGTGAGGGTCGTGGCGTCGCCGATCGCGAAGGGGACCTTGAGCATGCGGGCCAGCGTCTTGGCCAGCAGAGTCTTGCCCGAGCCGGTGGGGCCGATGAGCAGAATGTTGCTCTTGTCCAGCTCCACCGAGCCCGCCTCTGCGCTCTCGAGGTGAAGCAGTCGCTTGTAGTGATTGTGCACGGCGACCGACAGGGCCTTCTTGCCCTGATCCTGGCCGATCACGTACTGATCGAGGTATTCCTTGATCTCGCGTGGCGCGGGAACCTCTCGCAGCGCCGTCGTGACGCTGCTCACCCGCCGACGCTCCTGACGGAAGATGTTCTGGCACAGTTCCGTGCAGTTGGTGCAGATGTAGACCTCGGACGGTCCTTCGACCATCGGGCCCACCTCGCGGCTTGTCTTTCCGCAGAACGAACACGTGGTCACCTTGCGGCCCTTGAAGTTGCCATCGCCGCCGTTCCCGCCGGTGTTCGTCGTGTCGCCGTCGTTTCTGCCCTTGGCCATGAGGTACCTTCACCAGTGGAGTGCGTCAGCGTCGGGCGTCCCGCGCTTGGAGGAGTCTATCGACCGGGTGCGCCGACTTCCTCATGAACTCTGAAGGACCGACGCAGCACGAGCGCCCGGCGCGCGGATTCGCGTGGATCTCGGACCTACTCACGCCCGGGATCTGCGCGGAACGCGTCCGGTTCAGATTATTTCTCCACATCCCGGCCCGTCGACCCGCGCACGCTCGCAGCGCCGCGATCACCTCGAGCTCGGGACGCGGCTGAGGGCATCGCCTGGTCCATCAGACGACGCCGAATCTCGCGAAACTCAGCGTCTGTCATGCGCCCGCGGTCCTTGAGCGAATCCACCGCGTCCATCAGATCGCCCGTCTCGTCCGACGGCTCGTCGGACGACAAGAGCCATGCACGGCACTTGATCAGCACCACCGCCGAAACGAGCACAACGCCCAGAAGGACCGCGACCCACAGCAGCACCGAGCCCGTTGCCCCGGCCGCGAGCAGCGCGAACGGATCGTGGCTTTGTGAGGCAGGCATGCGGCGCTCCGGAAAAGGTCCCGAGTCAATGGCCCATGCCGATCGTCTCGCGGATCGGAACCAGCAGCGTCGGCACCACGCGGCTCTCGACCAACTCTTCGCCCAGACGCGACATCTGGGTGAAGATGTCGCCCAAATCCTTGATGTCGTGGACCGCGCCGAATCGTCGTAGCGTGAGGTAGACGCTGATGGGCTCCGGCGGCGCATCCGGATCGCGGAAGCCCGTCGACGTGCCCGCCCGTGTCTTGACCTCGAAGTAGACCTCGGTCTCCTGGCGAGACGCCAGACGCAGGCCCATCAGCGGCTGACAATCGACCGGAACACTCCCGGGAACATCCGCCAAGGCCGCGAGGGGAGAGCCGGGAAGCAACGCTTCAAAGACGATCGCGTCGTGGTTGCCCGGCGCCGACAGGTCAAAGCCAAAGAGCAGTTCGAGATAGTCGATGTCCAGCGGGCTGATGTTGAGGAAGAAGGGCGCCGAGTCCAGCACGTGCCGGTGCAGCGAGTACCCCTCCGACGGCTCAGACGGGTTCACCACGCCCGAGCGGATGTTGTTGCTGCGGACAGCGAGCCACCGGTGCACGCCCTCGTTCTGGGGAGACTCCAGCGCCATCTCCTCTCGGTAGCGACGGAACGAGTTCATCCCGGGAAACTGCTTGCGCACGCGCTCGAACATCTCGAGCACCGTGTCCCTCCCGCGCGGCAGTTCCATCTTCACCGCGACCTTCTGGTTGATGTAGAAGTCGGAGCACAGGGCCCGAAAGCTGTCGGTCATGGACTGGCTTCTCCGCGGCGCAGCGTCGCACCCGGCCCGATGGTAGCGGCACGCGCCACGCCCGGCACGTCGCTTCTCTCCCTCACCGACGCCCCAGCAGCCACGAGACCACCGCGTCGGTCTGCGACAAGTCTGCCAGCGCCAAGTCCGCGCCGCAACTCTCCAACTCCGCGACGCTGAACTGCCCCGTCGCAACGCCCAGCGCCCGGTGCCCGTTCACCTTCGCACACTCCACGTCGTGTGGCGTGTCCCCGATGATCACCACCGACGCCGGATCGCTCCCGCGATGCTTGCGATAGCGCTCCACCGCCACCGGCGGCAGATGCGTCCGCGCCGGCGGGTCGTGCGGCGAATCATCCCCCCATGCGCCCAGCGCAAAGCGCGACGGATCAAGCCCGACGCTCCGCAATTTCAGCTTTCCCGTCCCATCGAAGTTGCCTGTCAGGAGCCCCAGCGTCACGCCTTCGATCCCCGACAGCGTCTCCAGAAGATCCGGCACGCCCGGCAGCACACGCCCGTCGTGCGGCCGCGCAAACACACGTTCCATTTCCGCTTCGTAGGCAACGCGGAACTGCGCCATGCGCTGCGGCTCGGGCGCAAGCCCCGCCCGCGCCAGCATGTCTCGCATGATGAGCGGGTCCAGACGCCCCGCCACCGCGACGCCCGTCGCGTTGCACGCCGGCCCGAACAGCGCGGTCCCGGCCCGCTGCATCGCATGGATACCCATGCCACCAGTCGTCAGCAGCGTCGCGTCGATGTCAAACAAGATCAGCATGTGCCGCCAGCGTAGCCGGACCCGCGAAGGGGGGTGTGCTGCGCTCGCGCCTAGCGCTCGACCCGGAAGAACGACTCCCCCACCACCACCGGGACCAGCGCCCGGTCGGCCTGACGGACAAACCTCTCCAGCCGCAGGCCCACTTCGGCAAGGAACGCCTCCACCACCGCCGCCGCACCCTGAACCTCCAGAAGCACCCTCCCGTCCGGCTCGTTGCGGACCCACCCCGTGACGGCGTAGCTCTGGGCGATGCCCACGCAGGTGGCCCGGAAGCCCACCCCCTGGACCCGGCCCGAATAGGCCACGCGAACCCGGATGTGCCCTCGGTCGCTCATGGCGTATTGTGGACCTGCTCCCCGAGCGGGGCGAGGAGAGCGTGTGCCGCCCGGACTCTTCCACAACGATGCCGACAAGCAGCGCGTCAAGGACGCGAGCGACATCGTCCGCATCATCGGCGAGTGCGTCTCGCTCAAGGCGAAGGGACGCGAGTTCGCCTGCCTCTGCCCCTTCCACGACGACCACAACCCCTCCATGGCGGTGGTCCCGCACAAGCAGATCTTTCATTGCTTTGTCTGCGGCACCGGCGGCGACGTCTTCACCTTCGTCCAGAAGTTTCACAAGATGGAGTTCCGCGAGGCGCTCGAGTACCTCGCGCAGCGCGCCGGCATCGAGCTCAAGCCTCGGTCGGCTCCGTCCGAGGCTCGCGTCGGCTCACGATCCGATCTCTTCGACGCCAACAAGACCGCCGCCGAGTTCTTCCGCGCGATCCTCCAGCACGAGCAGCACGGCCGCCCGGCCCGCGAACTGATCGCCCGTCGAGGAATCGCCCCCGAGATGGTCGACCGCTTCGCGATCGGTGCCGCGCCCGATCGTTTCGACGGTCTGCTGCTCACCCTGCAGAAAAAAGGCCTGAGCGTCGCAACCGCTGTCGAGGCTGGGCTTCTGCGCGATCGCGACGGTCGGGTCTACGACACCTTCCGTCATCGCCTGATGTTCCCGATCACCGATCAGATCGGCCGGTTCATCGCCTTCGGCGGCCGCAAGATGCGCGAAGAGGACGATCCCAAGTACCTCAACAGCCCGGAGTCTCGCGTCTTTCACAAGTCGGCGACGCTCTTCGGCCTCGCGCAGGCGGCCCGGGCGATCCAGCAGTCACGCACCGCCATCATCACCGAGGGCTACACCGACACGATCGCCTGTCATCAGGCGGGCGTCGAGAACACGGTCGCGACCCTCGGGACCGCTCTCACGCGTGAGCACGCCGTCGTACTGCGGCGTCTTTGCGAACGCGTCGTCCTGCTCTTTGACGGCGACGATGCGGGCCAGCGAGCCGCGGACCGTGCCGCGGAGATCTTCTTTGCCGAGCCGATCGACGTCATCGTCGCGACGCTCAACCGCGTCACCGACGCCAAGGACCCCGACGAACTTCTCAAGCGTGAAGGCGGACGGGAGCTGCTGCTGCGCGCGATCGAGTCGGGAACCGACGTGCTCAAGTTCAGGCTTGAGCGCGTCGCACGCTCGGTCCAGGGCAGCGGCATTGCGGCACGCAGCCGCGCCGTCGAGCAGGAGGTTGAACGCCTCGGCGAGCTGGGCCTGCGCGATGTCGAGCCGGTGCGCCGCAAGATGATCGTGCGCGAGCTGGCCAAGCTCGCCGGCATCGATGAGACGACCATCACCCGCGTGCTGCCGGCCGCCCGCTCCGCGAGGCCCGGTCCGCGTCCCGGACAAAGTCGACCGTTCAATCCCGGAGCCGAAGATCGCGACGATTCTTCCGGCGCCGCCGCGCTCGCCCGACGCCTCGCCGCCGGACCGATCTCTGCGTGCGAGACGGCCTTGGGCTGCCTGCTTGTCGATCCGGTTCTCGGCACCACACTCAACGCGGCCCAGATCGCCCTGCTCCAGCCTGGTGCTGGCGGCGACCCCGCATTCGTCACCCTCTCCCACGCCGCCCTCCGGGGGCTCGGGCTTGCGCAGATCCTCGTCGACGAGCCCGACGCCGACGTCCACAGCCTCGCCACCGCGCTGGCGCAGCGCCTGGAACGTATCACCGAAGGGAGGTCTCAGCGCCTGCACGAGACGCTGGCGCAGGCTCTCCGCGTCCTGACGCTCGAACAGCAGGCGGCACAGCTCCGAACGGCCGACGCCGTCCCCACCACGCCCGACGAACTGGCCCGCCAGCTGGCACTCCGCGCCCAACTGCACCACCAAGCCGGCGGCGACCTTCGCGCGTTCCCGCGCCGAGACTGATGCGCCCCTCTCACCACGCCGGAACCCGGCCGGCGCGCGTGGACCGCGTCCGACGGCCATCCCCCGGGGGCGGGGCGACTCCGACGCCGCCGGCCGATACCCTTGCCGGACCCAGTGTGCATCCACGCTGCTGGCGCGGCCTCGAGAGGCAGGGAGCCCGATACCTTGATTCCGGAACTGAACCCAGCGCTCGGAGAACTGATCGAGCTTGGCAGGCGGCGCGGCTGGCTGAGCTACGAAGAGCTCAACAACACGCTGCCCGATGAGATGGTCGATCCCGAGCGACTCGACGAACTGCTCGTGCTGATCGACCGCGTCGGCATCGAGCTCATCGACGAGATGGAGTTCAAAGCCCGGCGCTTCCGAGCCGAGCGCGGGAACGCAGCCGCTCAGCCCGGCACCCTCCCGAGGCTGTTCCGCGCCATGAGCGTCGCGGGCGGCGAGCGCGAAATCGAGTCGGCGGAATTGCGCCAGCGTCTCGCCGGGTCGAAGCCCGCTTCGGGCGAGCCCGCCCGAGCCGGAGCTGCAACGCCCGCATCGACGACCGGCTCTGCGCCAACGCAGGACACATCCCCCGTCGCGGGTACTGCATCGCCCTCCGACGCTGAAGAGCCCGACGACGACGACGGCCTCGACGACGACCCGCGCGACTGGAATCTGCTCGACCGCTCGCAGCGTCGCGTCGACGACCCGGTGCGCACGTACCTCTCGCAGATGGGCACGATCCCGCTGCTGACACGCGAAGAGGAAATCCGCCTCGCCAAGAAGATCGAGACGACCCGGATGATCTTCCGACGCCGCTGCCTCGAGAGCGATTACGTCGTGCAGCAGGCCGTCGACACGCTCCGCCTGGTGCACTCCGGCGAGCTTCCGTTCGACCGGACGATGCGCATCAGCACCGCGGAGGAGAACGCCAAGGAGAAGATCGCCAAGCGCATCCCCCTGAACCTGCGCACCATCGAGAAGCTGCTCGAACGCAACCGATCGGACTGGGAGCTTCTGAATCAGGCGCGGCTGACGGCCGACGAGGAGTCGGCGGCCCAGCTCAAGGCGCGCATGACCACCCGGCGCCGGCGCCTGGCCGCCCTCACAGAAGAGCTCTGCCTCCGTACAGGCCGCATCATCCCGCTCTCTCGCAAGCTTCGGTCCATCGCCAACAAGATGCACGAGCTGGAGGCCGATCTGCGCCGCGCGGCCAAGCACCCCAAGCGCTTCGAGCCCGGCGACGTCAGCGTCATCCGCGAGGAGCTTGACGGCCTGCGTTCCCTCGTCCGCGAGGAGCCCGGCGAACTCGCACGCCGTGTCCGCGCCGTCAAGACGGTCTTCTGGGAGTATGAGCAGGCCAAGCGCGATCTCTCGGGCGGCAACCTGCGCCTCGTCGTCTCGATCGCCAAGAAGTATCGCAACCGCGGACTGCCTTTCCTGGACATCATCCAGGAAGGCAACACCGGCCTCATGCGCGCCGTTGACAAGTACGAGTACAAGCGCGGCTACAAGTTCAGCACCTACGCCACGTGGTGGATCCGCCAGGCCATCACCCGCGCCATCGCCGATCATGCACGCACGATCCGCATCCCGGTCCACATGATCGAGACCATGACGCGGCTGCGCAACATCCAGAAAGCCGCGCTGCAGGAGACCGGCCGGGAGCCCACGATCGAGGAGATCTCCGAAAAGCTCAGCATGAGCGCCAGCGAGGTGCGCCGGGTCATCAAGATCAGCCGCCACCCCGTCAGCCTCGACAAGCCCGTCGGAGAGAGCGAAGACAGCTTCTTTGGCGACTTCATCGAAGACGAGGCCCAGGACGCGCCCAGCGACGCCGCCGCTCAGGACATGCTCCGACAGCGCATCGAGAGTGTCCTCAAGACCCTCACCTACCGCGAGCGCGAGATCATCAAGCTCCGCTACGGCATCGGCGACGGATACACCTACACGCTCGAGGAGGTCGGACGCATCTTCAAGGTCACGCGCGAGCGCGTGCGCCAGGTCGAAGCCAAGGCGATCCGCAAGCTCCAGCACCCGGTCCGTGCGCGCAAACTCCAGGGCTTTGTGGACGGGAGCGTCTATCGCGAGATCCGCGCCGAGAGCGAGTTGGGAACCCTGCCCCTGCATCGCCCAGGTCTGGCCGAGCCGGATCCGTCGGACGATGACGAATCCCCCGACCTTAACGCCCGGGAGACCGAGCAGGCCGCCGCGCGGCTCGGTCAGTCCGACGATCCGGCAACCTTGTCCGACGCCGCGTCCGATACGGCCGAGAGTGACGAACTCTCCGAGTCCGACGCGAGCGCCGATCCGGATTTGGATGAATCTGTCTGAGTTGCGGAGCGCGGTGCCTTGTTCATCCGCGTTTTTCGCGCGCATCGCTCACGCGAGCGCTTGATCGCGACGATCCAGCCGCCAAGGATTTCCCGAGTCGGGGAGTAGCGACCTTCGCCCTCCAAGCGAAGGTGCGTGCACCGTCAACACGTGTCCGCTGGTTCTGGCGGGCTCCGGTGCATTCGAGCGTTCGGCATCCACCCCGCCGAGCGCCACGCAAGACCGACCTTCGACAGTTCGCGTTCGCTCCCCACCGTCCGCTTCCCGGGCGGCGGAGATCGACCCTCTTCCCGAAGGAACGGCCATGCCTCCGACCGTCGCCAGTGTCAGCCCATCGGTCCCCAACGCCGCCCCGTGGCACGCCCAGACCCCCGAGCAGGTCCTGCTCGCTCTGGGCTCGACGCCCGAAGGCCTGAGCGTCGCCGAGGCGAATCAGCGCCTTGAACGCTACGGGCCCAACGAACTGCCGCGCGGCAAGAAAGAGACCGCGCTCGATCTGCTCTGGCGCCAGATCAACAACCCGCTCATCTGGGTCCTCATCGCTTCGGGCGTCATCGCCATGATCGTGGACCCGGGCGACGGCATCAAGAACGGCCTGGTCATCCTCGCCGTTGTGGTGCTCAACACGCTCATCGGATTCGTGCAGGAGTTCAAGGCCGGCAAGGCCATTGAGGCGCTGTCGAAGATGGTGCCGGAGAACGTCACGGTCCTCCGCGGCGGCTCCAAGGCGTCGATCCCCGCGGCGCAGCTCGTCCCGGGCGATGTGGTGATGCTCGCTTCGGGCGACCGCGTCCCGGCCGACATGCGTCTGATCGCCGTCCGCAATCTGCAGGTGGAAGAGGCCGCGCTCACGGGCGAGAGCGTGCCGGCGGAGAAGTCTCTGCCCCCGGTCGCTCCGGCCGCGGGCGTGGGCGATCGGCTGTGCATGGTCTTTGGCGGAACGCTCTGCACCTACGGCACGGCGACGGCGGTGGTCGTGGAGACCGCCGGACGCACCGAGCTTGGCAAGATCAGCCAGATGCTCAAGGAGACGACCGACCTTCAGACCCCGCTGACCCTCGCCCTGGCGAAGATCGGCAAGATCATCACTGTCGCGATCGTCGTGATCGCGGTGCTGATGCTGATCGTGGGCACATGGCGCACCATGACGGCGACAGGCCTTGAGCTGATCCCCGCCCTGCGCGAGACGGTGATCTTCGCCATCGCGCTGGCGGTGGGCGCGATCCCCGAAGGCCTGCCCGCGATCGTGACGATCGCGCTCGCCATCGGCGTGCAGCGCATGGCCGCCCGACGCGCCGTCATCCGCAAGCTTCCGGCGGTCGAGACTCTGGGCAGCACGACGACGATCTGCTCGGACAAGACCGGCACGCTGACCCGCAACGAGATGACAGTGCAGGCAGTCTGGACGCCCGGCACTGGCTCGATGGGCGTCACGGGCGTGGGCTACGAGCCCGTGGGCGATCTGACGAAGGCCGATCAGACCGTCGCGCAGGTGCCCGCCGCGATCAACGAGTTGCTCACCGTCGGCGCCCTCTGCAACGATGCCACCTTGGCCAAGGCGACCGAAGGCGACAAGGCCGGCCTCTGGCAGATCACCGGCGACCCGACCGAGGGAGCGCTCATCACCGCCGCCGAGAAGTTCGGCATCGCCAGCGACGCCCTGCGTCAGCAGTCTCGCCGGCTCGACGCGATCCCCTTTGAGAGCGAAAACCAGTTCATGGCGACGCTGCACGAGCGCGGCGGCGGTCTGATGATCGTCAAGGGCGCGCCCGAGGTCGTCGTCAAGCGTTGCTCGGTGACGCCCGACGGACAGCCGATCGATGCCGCCCGCGTGCTGGCCGAGGTCGAGCGCCTCGCCATGCAGGGCATGCGCGTTCTGGCCTTCGCCACCAAGTCGCTTCCGGGCCGGACCGAGATCGGCATGCCCGACGCGGCCTCGGGCCTGACGCTCGTGGGCCTTCAGGGCATGATCGACCCGCCCCGCACCGAGGCGATCGAAGCCATCAAGAAGTGCCACGCCGCTGGCATCACCGTGAAGATGATCACCGGCGATCACAAGCTGACCGCCGCGGCGATCGGACGCCAGCTCAACATCGTTCCCGAGGGCGGCAAGGCCGTCACGGGCGCGCAGCTCGCCGAGATGAACGACCAGCAGATCAAGGACGTCGTCGCGACGAGCAACGTCTTCGCTCGCGTCGCGCCCGAGCACAAGCTCAAGCTGGTCAAGGCACTGCAGTCCCGCGGCGAGGTCGTCGCGATGACCGGCGACGGCGTCAACGACGCGCCGGCGCTCAAGCAGGCCAACATCGGCGTCGCCATGGGCATCACCGGGACGAGCGTCTCCAAGGAGGCCTCGTCGATCGTGCTGACCGACGACAACTTCGCCTCCATCGCCGCCGCGGTCGAGGAGGGGCGTCGCGTCTATGACAACCTGATCAAGAGCCTCGCGTTCGTGCTGCCGACGAACCTGGGCCTTGCGATGATCCTGATGTGGGCGGTGATGTTCTTCCCGTTCCAGGACGTCACGAAGGTGATCGGCGACGCGACGACAACGGTGAAGGAGTTGCTGCTTCCGATGCTTCCGACGCAGCTGCTCTGGATCAACCTGGTCGCGACGGTGGCGCTGGCTCTGCCTCTGGCCTTTGAGGCCAAGGAGCCCAACGTGATGCGTCGCCCGCCGCGCAAGCCCGACGCGCCGGTGCTCTCGGGCTTCGTGATCTTCCGCACTTTCCTCGCCGCGATCCTGATGACCGCGGGCGCGATCGGCCTGTTCCTCTACGAGTACAACGCCGCCGGCCGCACCGCCGAGGCCCTCGCCAAGGCGCAGACCATGGCCGTCACGACCGTCATCATGTTCCAGATCTTCTACATGCTCAACTGCCGCTCGCTGAAGGACTCGATCTTCGCCATCGGCTTCTTCAGCAACAAGACCGTGTTCATCGGCATCGGCTCGCTCCTGCTGCTGCAGGCGGCCTTCATCTACGTCCCGCTGATGCACACCGTCTTCGGCTCGGCCCCCCTCTCGCTGCGTGACCTGGCCTTCGCCACGCTCGCGGGCATGATCATCCTCCCGGTGATCTCGCTCGAGAAGTGGTGGCGATCCCGGGCCGCGGCCTGAGCCTCCCCCGCGTCCTCCTGTGCGGCGCCCGCCTGACGGCGGGCGTCGCGCTTTGGCCCGCATAACCTTGCACCCTCATGGTGCAAACTCTCCTCGCCGCGTCCGAGACCGCCCACGCCTCAGGGAAGATGTGGGCCTATTTCCTGTTCATCGCTCTCGTGCTCTTCTTCCTCGCCCTTGATCTGGGCGTGTTTCACCGTGAAGCACACGAGGTCTCCTTCAAGGAGGCCGCGACCTGGTCGGTCGTTTGGGTGACGTGCGGCCTGCTCTTTTCCGTCTTCGTCTACCAGGCCTACGAGAAGCACTGGCTCGGACTCGGGCTTGAAACGCCCATGTACAACCCGGCGGCCAAGACCGACGCCACCGCGCCGCTCATCATCTCCGGGGAAGTCACCGGCGCCGACGCCGCCAAGCAGTATCTCGTCGGTTACGTCGTCGAGAAGTCGCTCTCGATGGACAACATCTTCGTCATCGCGATGATCTTCGGCTTCTTCGCGATCCCCAACAAGTACCAGCACCGCGTTCTGTTCTGGGGCATCGTCGGCGCACTCGTGATGCGAGGCATCATGATCTTCATCGGGGCCGAACTGGTCCTGCGCTATCAGTGGGTCCTCATCCTCTTCGGCGGCTTCCTGCTGCTCACGTCGCTCAAGATGGCTGTCATCAAGAGCGAGAAGGACCCGCGCGACAACATCTTCGTCAAGCTCGCTCAGAAGATCTTCCCCACCGTCACCTTCTTCGACGGCCAGAAGTTCTTCACCCGCCGCACCATCGCCCCGACCTACTCGGCCGACGCAGCGACCGGCAAACTCACGCAGGATCCGGCCCCGCAGGGAACCCTCAGCGCCAAGTGGGCCATCACGCCTCTCTTTCTCGCGCTCATCATGGTCGAGATCACCGACCTGGTCTTCGCCGTCGACTCCATCCCCGCCATCTTCGCGATCACACCCGACCCGTTCATCGTCTTCACGAGCAACATCTTCGCGATCCTGGGCCTGCGCGCGCTCTACTTCTGCCTCGCCGCTCTGATCGCCAAGTTCCGCTTCCTCAAGCCCGCGCTGATCCTCATTCTCGCCTTCGTCGGGGTCAAGCTCCTGCTCCTGTCGGTTCCGCCGTATCTCGACAAGATCGGGCTCACGGCGTCGAAGGCGATCAAGATCGACACCACGGTCTCGCTCATCGCCGTGCTCGGCACGCTCTCTCTTGCCGTCGTGCTCTCGGCACTGATCCCCGAGAAGAAGACCGGCGACACGGGCCACTAAGTCCCTGTTTGCGAGGCTGCGATCGCTGGCGTTACGAAGCGTGACGCGACGGATCGCCCGCGCCTCGCAGGAAGTCCGCCAGTCGCGAAGCCGCCGGGCTGCCGGGCGCTTCCCAGACGTCCAGGTGCCCCGCCCCGGCCACCTCGAGGAGCGTTGCGCCGACGCCGTGCGACGCGAACGCCTCGACGATCCGGCGTGAGTCTGCCGGCGGGCAGATCTCGTCGCCATCGCCGTGCAGCACCAGCACCGGGCATCGCACGCGCTGAGCATCATCCAACCTTGCGGCCGCAAGAGGGGCCGATCCGCCCCACCGTCGGTCAAGCACGCCAAGCAGCGCGATCGCCGGCCCGAGATTCACCCGCCACGGCAGCCCTCGAGCGGCCAACACGCCCCGCGAGGGCGTCGCGACATCCAGCGACAGCCCCTCAAGCACCAGCCCAGCGAGATTCGCGCCGCTGAGTCTGCCGGCAGCCTCGAGCGAAACCGCCGCCCCGAGCGAGCGACCGTAGAGCACAACGTGCCCTCCTCGCGTTGAAGACGAGTCGGTGCCATCACGGTCACCGAGCAGAAGGCGCAGCAGCGTGAGGAGATCCTCGCTCTCCCGAAGGCCGAGCGAGGAGCGTCCCTCCGACTCGCCGTGGCCCGGAAGATCCCAGAGAACGACGCGCGACACATCCGCGGCCGCGATCGACGCTCGCTGGAGCATCACGACCTTCGACTCGCCCCAGCCGTGGGTCATCACCAGCAATGGGCCGCCCGGAGCATCTCCGGCGATGTCCCAGGCTGAGAGCGTTCGCCCTCTCGATACGAAGCTGAAGCGGCGAAAATCCCGCGGCCGTTCGAGTTCGCCCGGATCTCCCGCGAGTCCCTTGGCGACCGCCCATGTGTAGCCGCGCCGCACCGGCACGACGAGCCCTCGCCACGTCACGAGGACGAGCGCAAGCCAGTAGACGAGCAGTCCGACACCGAGGAGCGGAAGCAGGTCGAGGATCACGCTCAATCTGTCCTGCCTCCATGCCGCCGCGTGTGTCCGCGCTCGCGCGGATCAGCCGCGGAAGAGATTGGTGATGTCGTTGAACGTGACGATGACGAACAGCGACCCGATGAGCAGCAGACCCGCGAGCGTGGCGACGTTCTGGACGCTGATGGGCACGGGGCGCCGGAAGATCTGCTCGTAGAGGATAAACAGGAATTGTCCGCCGTCGACGATCGGCAGCGGGAGGAAGTTCACCACCGCGAGATTGACGCTGATGAGCGCCATGAAGAAGAGCACCCAGATCAGCCCGCGATCGGCGATCAATGTCCCGACATGGGCAATCCCGACCGGGCCCTTGAGGTGCTCGACCCGCACCGTGCCCTCCCACAGGCGTGCGAAGGTGACGTAGGTCATGATCATGATGCGATGGGTCTCGCTCAGACCGGTGCGCAAGGCGTCGAGCGGGCCGCTCGCCTGGAGCAACGTCTGCTCAGGCTGAAAATACTCCGGCGTGAGGGCGACGCGCCAGCCCAGGGCGTGCAGACGTTGCACTTCCTGGGCGGTGAGCTCGAGTTCGATCGTCTCGGGCGTGCCGCGTGCAGTCTGCAGATCAAGCGGCACCTTCGCCGGGGCCGCAGCCGCCAACGCGTCCTTGCTGGCGTCACGCAAGGCTGCACGGATCTCGCCGAAGTTCTGCACGTCCCGACCTGCGACGCGCAGGATCACCGCACCCGCCGGAATGCCCGCGCGTGCCGCGGCGGTGGTGATGACCGGGCTCTTGGCCGGATCCCCGCGATCCTCGGCCAATACGCTCGCCACCGGACTTCCAAGCAAGGTCGACTCGTCGATCGTGTCGCCCACGCCGACGCCCAACGTTCCCTCGCGCGAGACGCGGAGTTGCAGAGCGATGTCGGTCGCGACACCCTTCTCCGTGCGTCGCACGATCGCGGGCAGCTCCCTTCCGGCGCTGGCACGGATCTGAGCCACCGCGCTGGCGGGGCTTGGGTACTCGATCGCACCCAAACGCACCATCACATCTCCGTCCTGCAGGCCCATGCCCCGCGCGCGCGTCATCGTCGGATCCAACCGAATCCGGAAGACCCCCGAAAGGCCGAGCAGGTGCTCCACCCGCTGGACCTCCCCCGACGGGCCGCGCACGCGACTTTGCTCCAGCCGCGGCGTTGGATCGATCACACTCTCGACGCGCTCCCCGCTCGACGAGACGAATCCCAGCCGCAGCGGGTTGCCGCCGGAGACATCCGCCGCCGCGGCCAGATCGTGGGCGAATCGCGCGGGCTGGGCGTTGATCGTCTCGAGCCTCATGCCCGCCTGCACGCCGCCGAGCCCGAGTCTTGCGAGGGCCGCTTCGATCTCCTGGCGCGCCGCCTGCGTGCGAGCGTCCACCAACAGCGTGGACGCGGCCGGGCGCACGCCGATCTCGAGCAATCGCGACGCACGGTCGGCGTCGGGCACGATCGAGAACGAAAGCTCTCGTTCGACGCCCGGGCGCCGAACGCGAACGTCCAGAGGCTCGCCGCGTGACGCCATGGCCGCTTCCATCACGACGTCGCTGAACTGTCGCGGCGTCGAGCCGTTGATCGAGAGAATCTCGTCGCCCGCGCGAAGGCCCGGGCTGGTTACGTCGGACTGGGAGTTAACGGCCACGCTCACCGCGGCCGGAGAGCCCGGCGCAACTTCGCCCACGATCGCCGGCTCGGTGCGCAGCCCGACCTTGAACACGATCATGAACAGAACCGCCGCCGTCAGAATGTTCATCACCACGCCCGCGCTGATGACGATCATCCGCTTCCAAGGCACGCAGTTCTGGTAGGAGTCCGACGCCGAACTGACCGCGTCGGGGTTCAGATCCTCCTGCCCGAGCATCTTGACGTACCCGCCGAAGGGAAGCCAGTTGAGTCGATACTCCGTCGGCGAGATCCGGGCCGCCATTTCCGGCCGATCCTTGATGACTCGACGGACTTCCTCCTCCGTCCCCCCGCGCCGAAGACCCAGCCCCTTGCGGTACGCCAGCGCCGCAGGACCAAAGCCCACGGCAAACGCGAGCACGCGGATCCCCGCCCAGCGTGCGGCCAGGAAGTGGCCCAGTTCGTGGACGAAAATGATGAAGCCAAATCCGAGCACAACGATGCCAAGATCAAATAGCGTGCTCAGGAACGACAGCGGGTCGGGCATGCACAACCTCCGAGAGATGCTATCGACGCCGCGGGCAGGTTCGCTGCGGCAATGGCTTCACCCGAGCGAAAGCCCCTGAAACGACGCGACGGGCCCCGCATGGGAGCCCGTCGCGTCAAGGCAGGTAAACCAGAGCGGGACCGCCATCCAAACCTCGGCCTAAGGCCGTGGCGTGCGGCTCCAAGCTCGGGAGATTCAGTACTTCACGGTGCAGCCGTAGGGCTTGGTCGTCGGGGTCGAGACCGGCTTGCCGGCGAGAATCTCATCGAGAGCCTTGGCGACGTAGTTGGTCTTGCCGATGCCCTTGGCCGAGTTGTCGTCGTCGATGGCGCCGTGGTAGGCGAGCGTGCCGTCCTTGTTGATGATGAACATCTCAGGGGTGCGCTGCGCGCCGTACATCTTGCCGACCTTGCCGGACTCGTCGAGGAGCACGGGGTAGCCGATGTTCCAGTCCTTCTTGGCGCTGACGTTCGTGTCCTTGCCCGCGCCCTGCTTGCCCGGGGCGCCGGAGTTGATGGCGAGGAAGACGACGCCCTTGTCGGAGTACTTCTTGTTCAGGTCGTTGAACGTGCTGGCGCCGTTGTAGTGCTTGACGACAAAGGGACAGCCGGGGTTGAACCACTGCAGCACGACCACCTTGCCGGCGAACTGGCTGAGCGAGATTTCCTTCCCGTCGGTGTCGGTCAGCGTGAACTGCGGGGCCATGCTGCCCACGGTGACGCCTTCGCTCTTCTTGTCGGCGTCCTTCTTGTCGCCCTTGTCCGACTTATAGCCCTTGTCGCCCTTCTCACCCTTCTCGGTCTTGGCCGGCTGGGTCGACTGAGCGGGCTTGTCGGAGGTCGTCGCGGGCTCGCTCGCGAACGCCGGAACCGCCATGCCCAACGCCAGGACCGCAACCAGCGACAGTTTCGAGATCTTCATGAATTCGTTCTCCAGCTTGGGCACTCGGATCCGCCGACACGGCGGCCGAACGACCCGTTGCTCACTCATCGTCGGCGACAGTCACACGCCGTCGCCGCGGGTTTCTGCTCTCTAGATCGACACCCGGGGCATCCCGGGGATCAGATTCCATGGTGCTCGACAGAAAGCACCGAAAACCACTCCATCCGCCCTCAAAGGGCCGACGACATCAAGAATCGCACAGAACGTACGGGGGCCGCGTCGCCCCTCTCTTCAGACGCTCAGGGGCCGAAAAAGTTGCCCCCATCAGGCCAGAATCGGCCAGATCGCCCAGATCCCCGGGCCGCCTCCAGACCTGCCCGGTATCGACCACTACGGCTTGGGACGGACGTCGATCGCGAAGTAGGCTGGGGTGGATCCCTCACCCTGCCAGACACCGATCACGCCTTGCACTCGGCCGGGGCGCTCCCGATCCACTAGCCGAAAGCTCATCGAGTCCGAGAGGGCGAGCGTCGCTTCGGGCATGCCGTCGATCTCGGAGCAGGAGGGGCCGGGATAGAACTCGATCCGCGTCGCTCGCATCGCGCGCAGGTTGAACTGACCGTCGTTGGTGAGTGTGGGCCGGACGCGGCTGTCTGCGGCCAGGGGTTGAGGCAGTGTGGCTCGACTCTTGGCGATCAACGGCGCCTCCGGGCTGCGCGTGGTCGGCGACCCGGGAGCGAGGATCGGAATCTCGAGCCCCACCGTCGCCGCCCCGAACATGCACACGTCCGAGCACTCCAGCCACTCGAGTTCGAGGGTGATCTTCGATGCGGCGACCGGGGTGGCGTTCGGCGCGACGGTGACGGGCAGCAGCAGCGTCACGCGGTCGAAGTACACACTGTCGTAGATGTCGCCGGGAGAAATGTGTCGGCTCGGCGCGGGCCATTGAATCTCGCCGAGCGTCACGCCCGGGGGCAGCATCGAATTGTTGATCTTCGGAGGATTGCCGGTGCCGGGGAGGCCGTTGAAGTACAGATGCCAGCCCTTGTCGATCACGAAGTCGATCCCCAGGGTCTGGGTGCTCCCCGCGACAAGGGCGGCGTCCTCGCTGATGAGGCGGGCCTTGGCGTGAGGCGTGCGTTCCGGCTCGGGTGCGTCAGGTGCCAACGCGAGCGCGAGGCCCAACAGGCTTGCTGTCATCCACATGGTCCGACCTCCCTGGCACCGTCACATTCTGCGGGTGCGGGGTACTCTACCCCGATGTCCGCCCATGCCCCTGCCGCTACCACCCCCTCCGATCTGGCACTCCTTTGGATGCCCGCCCGCGTGGGAAGATTCCTGCTCGTTGCGCTCGCGACGCTTGCCCTCGCGGCATGTGAGAAAGACACACGCGACACCGACATCGTCAACGTCAAGCTTGCCGAGGTCTCCGAAGTCTGGCAGGACGCCAAGGGCAACCCGCTGGCGGTTCTCTTCATCGACCCGCGGCCGCAGCCTCAGTTTGAGGACGAACACATCCCCGGTGCGCGGAACCTGCTCCTCACCCGCTTCGACGGCGACAAGGGTCGCGACCCGCGCATCACCCAGTTCCGCCAGATCATCGTCTACGGCGATGACCCGTCCAGCCCGATCGCCCGCGCGGTCGTCAAGCGCATGCTTGCCATGGACTACGACGAGGTCCGACTCTTCTCCGGCGGCCTGAAGGAATGGAAGGCCGCGAACCTGCCGACCGAGCGAGGACCGTCCGCCCCCTTGCCCAACGCCCGCACCAACACCTCGCGCGGCCGGGCCCGCTAAGCCCCCGGATCGGGCTTCGGTCCAGCCTCCGCACGCACCTCGTGTGGACCGACCGACCGGGCCGTGCCTCGACAGGGCGCCCCGGCGCTTCGCGTACCATTCTCGCATGTCCCGACAGGTTCATTCTCCCCGGGTTGACGCGGTCATGGCGGCAGAGCGTGCCGCGGCGTTCACCAAACGCTCGATCAAGAAGTCTTCCAAGATGGCGGGCCTGCGCCTCGCCCTCTCCACGCTCGACCTCACCACCCTCGAAGGCAAGGACACGCCGGAGAAGGTCCGAGCCCTGTGCGTCAAGGCCGTCAACCCCGGCACCGGCCAGAGCGATCTGCCCGACAATCTGCCCAGCGTCGCCGCCGTGTGCGTGTATCCGTCGATGGTGCAGTTCTGCAAGCAGACGCTTGAAGAACTCGGCGCCCTCGGCCGCGTCAAGATCGCTTCCGTCGCCACCGGCTTCCCCAGCGGCCAGTATCCGCTCGACGTTCGCCTTGAGGACACCAGAAAAGCCATCCGCGACGGAGCCGACGAGATCGACATGGTGATCAACCGCGGGGCGTTCCTCAGCGGCAAGTACGACGTCGTTGCCGACGAGATCCGCGACGTGAAGGCCACCTGCCTGCGCGAAGGCGCCGCCGTCGGCCGCCCGATCGCGCTGAAGGTCATCCTCGAAACCGGCGAACTCGAAACACTCGACAACGTGCGGCGGGCGAGCGATCTGGCGATCGTGGCGATGGCGGAGGCTAGAAGAGACGCAGAGACGGAGAGACGAAGAGACGGAGTGAAGAAGTCAGACGCGAATACCGCGAATGGCACCGTCAATGGCTCGGCGAACGGCACCCACGCCGCTCTTTCCGACCCTCGATCCCTTGATGCCTCGATGCCCCACTCTCCGGGGGGATCCCTTCCCTGCTACGACTTCATCAAAACCAGCACCGGCAAAGTCACCCCCGCCGCGACCATGCCCGTCACGCTCGTCATGCTTGAAGCCGTGCGCGACTGGTACCTCCGGACCGGTCAGCTCGTCGGCGTCAAGCCCGCCGGTGGCATCCGCACCGCCAAGCAGTCGCTGCACTACCTCGTCATGGTGAAGGAAACCCTCGGCTCGCTCCCCACCGTCGGCACGAGCGTGGACGACCAACACCCCGGCGGCTGGCTCACGCCGGAACTGTGGCGCTTCGGAGCCTCCGCCCTTGCCAACGACATCTTGCGCCAGATCTCCTGGCTGCACACCGGCAAGTACCGGGCTCAGTACGACGTCACCGAAGCCTGAGCGCATCGCACGCACGCTCCACTCGCTCGCATCGACACGGCTGGACCAACGCATGACCACCGCCGACACCAACGCCCCCTCTCTTCCCGGTGCCTCCTCGGGCAAGCCTGCCAAGCCGTCCAAGCCCGGCTGGGACTACTCCCCCGCGCCCGAGACCGTGAAGGTGGACATCGCCTCGACCTACGGCCTGTTCATCGACGGCAAGTTCCAGACGCCGCGCAACGCCGAGCGGTTCTCCACGCTCAACCCGGCGACCGAGGAGACGCTCTCCGAGGTGACGCAAGCGACCGACGCCGACGTGGACCGGGCTGTGAAGGCCGCCCACGCTGCGCTGCCTAAGTGGGCCGGACTGCCCGCGATCGAGCGTGCGAAGTACATCTTCCGCATCGCCCGCCGCATCCAGGAACGCGGCCGCGAACTCGCCGTGCTCGAGACCCTCGACAGCGGGAAGCCGATCAAGGAATCCCGCGACGTGGACATCCCACTCGTGGCGGCTCACTTCTTCTATCACGCGGGTTGGGCGGACAAGCTTGAGTACGTGGCGGGCAAGGCATCGAGGCATCGAGGCATCAAGGGATCGAGTGGGAAGAAGCTTCTGCCCGAAGTCGCCCCTGGCCTGCGCCCGGTCGGCGTTTGCGGGCAGGTCATCCCGTGGAACTTCCCGCTGCTGATGGCCGCGTGGAAGATCGCGCCCGCGCTCGCCTGCGGCAACACGGTGGTCCTGAAGCCCGCCGAGACCACGCCGCTCACCGCGCTGCGCCTCGCCGAAATCTTCGAAGAGATCGGCCTGCCCCCCGGCGTCGTGAACATCATCACCGGCGACGGCCGCACAGGCAAGGCGCTCGTCGAGCACCCGCTGGTCGACAAGGTCGCCTTCACCGGCTCCACCGAAGTCGGCAAGCGCATCGCCAAGGCCACCGCCGGGCCGCGACCCGACGGCAAGTTCAAGCGCCTCACCCTCGAACTCGGCGGCAAGTCGCCCCACATCATCTTCGAGGACGCCGCCATCGACCAGGCCGTCGAGGGCATCATCAACGGCATCTACTTCAACCAGGGCGAGGTCTGCTGCGCCGGCTCTCGCCTCTTCGTGCAGGAATCGATCGTCGAGGAAGTCACCAAGAAACTCGAGATCCGCCTCGCCTCGCTCCGCGTCGGCGACCCGATGGACAAGAACACCGACGTCGGCGCGGTGAACAGCAAGGAACAGCTCAATCGCATCGAGCACTATCTGAGCCTGGGCGAGAAGGAAGGCGCGACCCTCCGCCGCGCCAACGCGAGCACGCTGCCCAAGAAGGGCTACTGGTGCCGCCCGTGCTTCTTCACCGGCGTGCAGCCGTCGCACACGATCGCCCGAGAAGAGATCTTCGGCCCGGTGCTCAGCGTGCTGACCTTCCGCACGCCCGAGGAAGCGATCAGCCGCGCCAACAACACCGCCTACGGCCTCGCCGCTGGCATCTGGACCGAGAAGGGCTCGAAGATGCTCTCAATCGCCAAGCAGATCAAGAGCGGCGTCGTCTGGTGCAACACCTACAACAAGTTCGACCCCACGTCGCCCTTCGGCGGCTTCAAGGAAAGCGGGTTCGGACGCGAGGGTGGCGTGCAGGGGTTGAAGGCGTATCTGGACTAGCGGCCACCGACTGATCGGCCGGCGCGGGAGCGAGATTGGCGGTTCACTCCGCGAACATCGCCTCGATGAACGACTCGGGATCGAAGGGCTGCACGTCGTCGGGGGTTTCGCCGACGCCGACGAACTTGACGGGGATGTTGGTGACGTCGCGGATAGCGACGACGATGCCGCCTTTGGCTGTGCCGTCGAGTTTGGACAGGAAGATGCCGGTGACGCCGTGAGGGGTGACGGCGTTGGGGTTTGCACCGTCGGTGGGCGTGCGATCGGTCGGCGGCTGCGGGCCGCTGGCGGCGACGGCGCGATCGAACTCTTCGGCCTGGCGCAGAGCGTTCTGGCCGCTGGTGGCATCGAGCACGAGCAGCACCTCGTGCGGCGCGCCGGGGATCTGGCGGCTGATGACCGAGCGGATCTTGGTGAGCTGTCGCATCAGCGGGTCTTGTGTCTGCAGGCGCCCCGCGGTGTCGAGGATCAGAACGTCCACCCCGCGCGCGCGAGCCGCGGCGCACGCGTCGAAGGCGACGGCGGCGGGGTCGCCCCCCTGCTGCCCCTTGACGACCTCGACGCCGAGCCGCTCGCCCCAGATCTCGAGCTGACGGACGGCGCCGGCGCGGAACGTGTCGCACGCGCCGAGCATCACGCGCTGGCCGCGGGACTGCAGGAGCCGCGTCAGCTTCGCGATGCTGGTGGTCTTGCCAACGCCATTGACGCCGGTCATGAGGATGACCGTCGGTCGCTGCGGGGCCAGCCGCAGCTCTCGCTCGGCCGGCGGCCAGGCGGCCTTCATCTCGGTCTTGAGGTACGCAAGCGCCTGATCGCCCTGCTCGATGCGACCGGCTCGGAAGTCGGCTCGAAGCTGGTCAACCAGCCGCGTCGTGGTGCGTGTGCCCACGTCGGCCTGGAGCAGTCGAGTCTGGATCTCGTCGATCAGCTTCTCGTCGAGCCGCTTGCCCAGAAGCAGCGATCGCAGACCGGAGCTGAAGACCTCGCGGGTCTTTTCCAGGCCGCTCTTGAGCTTGGAGACGATGGACGAGAAGAAGCCCATCACGCGGGCTCCGGGCCGCCGGGCTGAGTCGACGGAGTCTCGGGGCCGGCGCTGTTGCCGGCGTCGTCGGGCGCGGCAGCGCCGCGCTCGGCCTTGGCCGAGCGTTTCTCGGCCATGCGTTTGGCGGCGGCGTCGAGCAGGGCGTTGATGAATCCCGGCGCCTTCTCGGTGCTGAACTCCTTGGCGAGTTCCACGGCGCTGTCGATGGCCAGCGCGACGCTCGCCTTGCCGCTGGTGATCTCGTAATGAGCAAGACGAAGCAGAGCGCGATCGACGGCGGCCTGGCGATAGGCGGGCCAGGTCGGCGACAGATGTCGCATGACGTCGTCGCATCGCTTGCGATCGGCGAAGGCCTCGCGCGCGAGCGACCATGCCGCCGCCTGCTGCGCGGGCGTGATGCTCACGAGCGAGGGGTCGTCGATGTTCAGCACGCTGGCGGCCAGTTCCTCATCGCCCAGATCGGGGCGCGCGTCGAGCTGGAAGACGGCGAGGAACGCGAGTCGTCGGATGGTCGAGCCGGCAGTCATCGCGATCTCCGGCGGGGGGCGCGGGCTTTGTCGGCGACAGTCCGTGAGATGCGGGAGCGTGAACGACCCTCTCGCAGCGCCCGCATGGACTCGATCGTGTCCAGCACCGCGCGAACCGCCTCTTCACCCTTGTTTCCGTGCTCGCCGCCCGCGCGGGCCTGAGCCTGGGCGGCCGAATCGACCGTGAGCACGCCGAAAGCGATGGGCACCCCGGTCAGCATCTGCGCCGTCTGGATCCCCTGCGCCACCGAGTCGGCGATGACGCGATCATGGATGGTCTCGCCCTTGATGAGACAGCCCAGCACGACGACGCCGTCAAACCCGCCGGAACGAGCCGCGGCGTGAGCCAGCACCGGGAGTTCGAACGACCCGGGGGCGTCGATGACCGTCGGGGTGCGTCCGGTGGCTCCGACACACGCCTCGACCGCGCCGAGACACAGGCGGTCGGTGATGGTGGCGTTGTAGCGGCTGACGATGATCGCCAGACGCGGGCCGGCGTGAACAGACGGTTTCCTGGATGGACGAGACGAAGCCTTGGCCATGGGCCCGGATGGTACGGGCGCACGCCCCGCCAATCCCGCTCGAAACGTCCCTCAGACCAGCTTGAGCGCGAAGAAAATCGTGGTGAAGATCAAGTCGCAGATGATGACCGCGACGACCGACTGCACGACGGTGCCGGTGGTCGCCTGTCCGACGCCCGCCGCACCGCCCGTCACCCGAAGGCCGTTGTAGCAGGCAATGACGGCGATCAGCAGCCCGAAGACCGCGCCCTTGGACACACCGGTCAGAAAGTCGACCAGCTTCACCTGATCGAGCAGGTTGGTCATGAAGACCGAGTACGAAATGTCCAGCGCAAGCATGCTCACGCCCAGCGCAGAGGCAATCGCCACCACGTTGGCGATCACCGACAGGCACGTCAGCCCCACCACCGACGCGAGCACCCGCGGCACCACGAGGAACTTGACCGGGTTCATGGCGTGGGCCTCGAGCGCCTCGATCTCCTCGCCGACGACCATCGTGCCGATCTCCGCCGCGATCGACGCGCCGGCGAAGCCCGTGAGCACAATCGCGGCGATCAGCGGACCCAGCTCGCGCAGGATCGCCACGCCGACGATGTTCGCGACTTTGTCTTTTTGTCCAAACTCATCAAGCGGGGGGGCGAGCTGGAACGCGAGGATGAGCCCGACACATCCGGAGACCAGACTGACGATGCCGATCGAGCGAACGCCGATGCGGACAAGCTGCGTCACGATCGCCTGACGACCAAGCCGGACCTTGGGCTGATAGAAGGAACGCACGACCCACCAGGCCACGTCGGCGAAGAGCAGCGTCATCGCGCCGATGTGCCGCACCATCGCGATCGCACGCTCGCCAAGGATGGACACCACGCGGTCCAGCCCCTCCGGCGGAGTGGGCGGCGCGGGTGGTTCCAGATTGGAAGGCTTGGTTGCCGACTGGCTCATGCGAAAAACGACCCCTACGGCTTGGCGACCGCCTCGTCCACCGACGACGAGATCTCGAACACCGTGTCCAGCCGCGCGATCTTGAAGATCGCGAAGACCTTGTCGTTCATGCCCGCCAAAATCAGGCGGGTGCGACTGCGCTTGGATATCTGGAGCGACTCCACGAGCGTCGCCACGCCGGGGGTGTTCATGTAGTCAACCTTGGAAAGATCGACCACAATGCGCGGCGCCTTGGACTCGTGCGCCTTGCGCAGCCACGTGCGGAAGACGCCCGCCTCGCTGTAGCCGATCTCGCCCTGGGGCGTGATGACCGTCGCGGAACCGCGAGCATCAAAGCCGACCTGCAACGCGTGCCCGTCAGGCATGGGAGTCTCCTTTGCTCTCGCCGGGCACCGAAAGCTCTTTGGACATGGTCAATCGCATCCCGCCTCCGTCTCGCTTGGCATATTCCGCCCGCTGCATGATCTCACGGATCATGTGAACCCCCAGCCCCCCGGGGCGGATATCCGTCAACTCGCGACCCCGGATCTGTTCCGGCTCGATCTGCCGCGCCAGATCCTCGAGCATGATCGTGATCCCTCGCACAGGTTGCTGAGCCGTTCCCGCGTAGGGCCAGAGGCTCAGCCAGATCGGCTGGTCGAGTCGCTTGTCATATCCGTGACGCATGACGTTGCAGAGCGCCTCGTCGACAGCGAGGGCGATCTGACCGCAGTCGACATCGCGGAATCCCAGACGCCTCGCGACGGCCGCCACAAGCTCGCGTGCGCCGCTCAGATAAATCGGGTCGCTGAGCAACTCAACCCGGACCGAAGGTTCGGTGCGCACCGATGCGGGATCGATCGCGAGGCTCACGTCGTCTGCTCCTGCCCCCGGGACCGCACGCGGGAAGTCGAGCCCCGCCTGGGACGCGAGCCGCTCCGGGCGGTCGCGCCGCTCCCGACGCTCGAAACTGTGGTCACGTACTGCTCCGCCCACTCTTTCCACTCCTTGAGCGCGCCGGCCCTCTGGGCGGCCGGGGCGGCCCAGTCGAAGCCCCGCGTCGTTCCGGTCCTTCGCTCCAGCACTCGGATCGCCAGCAGACGAACCTCCGGATCCCCGTCGTCGAGCGCGGCAACCAGATGTGGGTAATCGGCGTCCGCGTTCGACCCGCTCGACTCAACGATCGCGAGCATGCGCATCGTCGGATCCGGAGAATCGAATCGCGCGTCGTACGACGCGCAGCCGCCGAGGACGCACGCCATCGACGCCAGCAGTATGAACTCCCGAACATTCACGCGGTCGATCCTATCAGGCCCGGGCCCGTCCCGCGCGCGGGGGTCTGCGACGTACACTGCCCCCCACTCCTGCGAGCGCCCCTTGAGCACTTCCACCCCCACCATCGCCCGCCCCTCCGCCTCTCCGATCGTCCCGGGAGACCTCATCCCGATCGTCGACTTCGGAAGCCAGACGGCACAGCTCATCGCACGCCGCGTCCGTGAGGCGGGTGTTTACTCGGTCCTCGTCTCGCCGTCGATCCCGCTGGACGAGCTTCGAGCGATGAAGCCTCGCGGGATCATCCTTTCGGGCGGCCCCTCGAGCGTCTATGACGCCGGCGCACCGACCATCGACCCGCGTGTGCTCGATCTGGGCGTGCCGGTTCTTGGGATCTGCTACGGGATGCAGCTCGGCGCTCATCTTCTCGGCGCATCGGTCCGACGTGCCGAGCACCGCGAGTTTGGCCGGGCGCACATCACCGTGTCGGAAAAGTCCGACCTCTTCCAGTCGATCCCCGAGAAGACGACCGTCTGGATGTCGCACGGCGACCAGGTGCAGGACTCGGGCAAGGCCGCGTTCGACGTGCTTGCCTCCACCCCGACCTGCCCCTTCGCGGCGGTGCGGCTGCGCAGCGACTCTCGCGTTTTTCTGGGCGTGCAGTTCCACCCGGAAGTGACCCACACGCCGCACGGCAGCGATCTACTGCGAAACTTTCTGTTCAATGTCTGCAAGTGTCAGAGCACGTGGCGCATGACCGACTTTGCCGCCAACGCCGCGGAGGCGGTCCGTCGCCAGGTCGGTCAGGGCCACGTCGTCTGCGGGCTCTCGGGCGGCGTCGACTCGTCGGTTGTCGCGGCGCTTCTGCACAAGGCGATCGGAAGCCAGCTCACGTGCGTGTTCGTGGACACGGGCCTTTTGCGCAAGGGCGAGCGGACGCTGGTCGAGACCACGTTCCGCGATCACTTCCACATCGATCTGCGCGTGGTCGACGCGGAGCGCGACTTCCTCAGCGATCTTTCCGGCGTGACCGATCCTCAGGAGAAGCGCCGTCGCATCGGGCACCGCTTCATCGAGGTCTTCAAGCAGGCGTCGCGCGACATCAAGGACGCGCACTTCCTCGCGCAGGGCACGCTCTATCCGGACGTCATCGAGAGCGGGCACGGGCACGCGGGCCAGAGCGCGGGCATCAAGCTGCACCACAACGTGGGCGGGCTGCCCGCGGAACTGGGCTTTGAGCTGGTCGAGCCGCTCCGCGATCTCTTCAAGGACGAAGTTCGCAAGCTTGGCGAGGTGCTGGGCCTGCCCGAGACGCTGATCTGGCGGCACCCCTTCCCCGGACCGGGTCTGGCCGTGCGTGTGCTGGGCGAGGTCACGCGGCCGAAGCTCGAGGTGCTGCGCGCGTGCGACGAGATCGTGCTCGAGGAGATCATCAGCGCGAATCTGTACCGCAAGACCAGCCAGGTCTTTGCGGTGCTTCTGCCGGTGCAGAGCGTGGGAGTGATGGGCGACGGCCGCACGTACGACAGCGTCGTCGCGGTGCGCGCCGTAGAGACGCAGGACTTCATGAGCGCCGACTGGGCACGCCTGCCCCACGAGGTGCTGGCGACGATCAGCAGCCGCATCATCAACGAAGTGCGCGGCGTGAATCGGGTGGTCTATGACATCTCCAGCAAGCCGCCGGCCACGATCGAGTGGGAGTAAGTCGGCGCCCGACGCCGTCGAGGCGGGGTCGCTCGTCTTTCTCCGCCGCCCCACTCCCGACGATCGGGACGAGTGGGTGCGTCTGCGCGAATCGTGCCTGGAGTACCTCCTCGCGTGGGAGCCTCGGCAGCGCGTGCGCTCCGAGAGCGAGCGTTGGACTTCGTTCTTCTCCGCCGCCAACACCGAGGACCGCCAGCGCTTCCTGATCTGCGAGCGCACGGACGGGCGCATCGTCGGTTATGTCGGCCTCAACGACATCCGACGCGGGGTGATGCAGAGCTGTACCACCGGCTACTGGATCGCCCAGCAATTCGCCAATCGGGGCTACATGACCGAAGGGCTCTTCCTGGCGCTGCGCTTCGCGTTTGGACGCCTCGACCTCCACCGCGTCGAAGCGGGCGTCCAGCCGCACAACACGCCTTCTCTCGCCGTCGTGCGCAAGCTCGGGTTCCGTCACGAGGGCACGGCCCTGCGTCTGCTGGAGATCGACGGGCGCTGGCGCGATCACGAGCGCTGGGCGCTGACGCGCGAAGAGTTTGATCCGGCGCAGCTCGGGCGCGTGAGACCCCTCACACCCGAGCCCAGCCCGCCACCCCCGCCAAAGCCCGCCCCGCGCGCGAAGATCGCGCGACGTTCGCGGGCCGCAGATGCGTAACCGCACGCCCCCTGCGGCATCGAAAGCCCGCGACATGCTCAAGAACGCGGGTATCCGCGTCCGATACGACTTTGGAACATGTCGGCACGCCGCGCGGGAGGCACTGGACCGCATCGCCTGGCGCGCCTAGAACTTTGGGAACGATGTCCACTCTGGCCCTAGCCATTTCGCAGCACGTTCGCGGCACCAAACGCCGCACGCGTTGTTGCATGGCCTGCGCCACGCCCGTTTGCACCTGCTGGTGCACGCGTCAAACGACGCAAGGGCTGCAAGGCACGTGCTCGCAGAACTGACGTTCTCGCACGAATAGCTGCCCCGAAGACCCCGGACCGTTCCTCCTTGTTTCCCCCCAAATCAGGCCTTTTCGCGGCGGTGTTCGTTTTCCGAGCACGCCGCGCGTGGAGAGTGTGTTGTGAAGATCTACGTCATCCATGAGCATGCCGACTCGCTGACAACCCTGGCGTCCGAGCTTGACCGGTTGGGCGTCGCGTGGGACGAGTGGTACGTGAATCAGGGCGCGATCGATCCCGACGCCGTGCCCCCGCCGGGCGTCTACTTCAACCGGATGAGCCCCGGCGCACACACGCGCGGCCACCTGCACAGCGTGACGCACACGCGCGAACTGCTGGCGTGGCTGGAGGCGCACAACCGGCCGCTGATCAACGCGACGCGTTCGTTCGAACTGCAGATCTCACGCTCTCGCCAGCAACTGGCGCTGCGTGCCGCAGGCCTGCGCACGCCGCGCAGCGTCTCGGTCGTCGGCGGACGCGAGGCCGTCTTCCACGCCGCGAGAGGATTCCCGCTCCCGCTTCTCATCAAGCCCGGACGCGGCACGGCCGGTCGCGGCGTTCGGCTCCTGACGAGCCTTGAGTCGCTCTACGACCACATCGCCGACCCCGACTTCACGCCGGGCCCCGACGATGTGACCGTGCTGCAGGAGTACGTCCGCCCGCGCGAGCCCTTCCTGACCCGGGTGCAGTTCATCGCCGGAGAGCTGACCTTCGCCGCCCGCGTCCCGCTCACCGACGCTCCCGCCGACAGTCAGGTTGAGATCCTCCCCACGCTCGACGACCCCATCGTCTATCGCTACCGCGCGTTCTTCCGGGCGCACGAAGTTGACGTCGGCACGCTCGACTTCATCACCGGCGTCGACGGCCTGAAGTACACGGTCGACGTCAGCACGCTGGGCGACCAAGACCGAGCCATCGAGTCACGCCTCGCCGTGCCGACCGACCGGCGCATCGCCGGGCTGCTCGAGCGCGCCTTGCGCACCGAGCAGCGCCGCCAGGCCGTGCGAGATCGTCGCGTCCTGCCCGCGTTGCCGCCTCTTCAGGACGCCCCGCTCCCAGGCCGCGACGCTCAGCCAACCGCCGATGCGATCGGCGTGCGCACGCACGACACCCACGCCCGGGCACTCTCGGTCGCCTGATCAAGCCCTATCAACGCCTCGACCTTCACATCCATCCACGCACACGTGTGCCCCCACCCGTTCATTCACCCGCTCACCCCTCGGCCTCGTGCCGAGCGATTCGTGCAGCCTCGCCCGGACAACCGAGTCGGCGCTGCGTTTCTCACGTCCGTGGCCGCCGCCGGCGGCCGTTCCACCTTTCGCACGCACGGCGCTCATCTGCAAGCGCCCTCACAGGAGCATCCCATGTCTGACGCCCCCACCTCTTCGCTGGTCCGTCGCGGCTTCTTTAGCCTGCCGGCCAACTTCCTCCAGTCACGCGTCCGCCCGTTGCTGCGCGTGGCCTCTCGAAGTCCCGGGCCCGACCACAAGCCCAGACGATCGGGCCGCGCGGTCCTTCGATCCGCGGCCCGCAACGCCATCAAGGTCGCGTCCATCGACGTCGATCGTGACCCGTGGTGGGAATTGCTCCGTCGCCGCCGACGCTGAGCATGCGGGCCTTTCCCGCGTCCCACACACCCTGACGTTCCCTGCGGTGTGCGCGTCGGCTGGGTGGCCACGCGACACCAGGATCCGGCGCACGGACGGGCCGCGATCCAGATTCTGAGAGTGATCTCCCTTGGCGCGTCCGGCGCGAAAGCGCCGGCGCGTTCCTTCAAGTCTCGATACGCACGTTCGCCCGCCCCGCGGACCTCCTCAGGGCGCCATCAGCGCCCGAGCCGCGGCAAGGCCCGACCACGCCGCCCCAAGGCCCAGCGTGTTGGTGAGCATCACGTACAGCAGCGCCCGCGCCGGGCTGACGCTCGCAAGCTGCAGCGTCTCCCACGCCACGCTCGACGCGGTGGTGAAGCCGCCCAGAAGGCCGACGATCACAAACGCCCGCACCGCGTCGCGCCCGCTCCATCCCTCGCGCCAGCCCGCCGCCAAAGCACCCGCCACCAGGCCAATCACGAGACATCCCACCACGTTTACCACAAGCGTCGCCGACGGAAACGCCCCCGCCTCGGTCCGCGGCAGCCACAGCCCCACGCCCCACCGCGCCACGCCTCCCAACCCCGCTCCGACAAAGACCAGCCACATCATCGCGTCGTCCTCCCGACTCGCGGCCTCCGCTCACGTGCCGACCCGCATTCTTGCCGCGCCGAGCAGTCTTTCGAAGAATTCCGCTCCCGCTCTGCAAGGTTCGGGTGCTCGGAGGCAATTCTCCTCGGCGGGACGACGTTTTCCCCCCGCCTCTGGAGGTCGCCCATGAAGACTCGCGTTTCGATGGTTGTCGCTGTGGCTGGATTGGTGAGTGCGTCCGGGCTGTGCAACGCGGAGGTCATCACTCTGCGGAGTGGCCAAGTGGGCGGGCTGCCCGGCGTGGCTGGCCAGACCGACGACATCGTGCGATATCTCCCCAACAATCCTCCGGGCGGCGCGATCAGCCCCACCCCCTTTACCGCCGCCGACTTTGCCGGTGCCGCCAGCGGCCCATCCGCAAGGGTCATCAACGCTCACCCGGCTTGGACGCCCGGCATCTCTGACACTGCCGCACGCTGGATCAACTTCGGGGTTGATCAGCAGGTGAATTCCGACGGCACCGTCAGCGGCACGGGCTATGGCCTTCCCGGCTCGAGCCTCTACGCCATCCCCTTCTTCGTGAACACCGCCGGCGCCACCGGCGGGATCATGAACATCGAGTACGCCGTCGACGACGTCGGCGGTGACTGGTTCCCCCCCTACCTCGGCGGCAACCCCAACACGCTGTACATCAACGGCGTCGCTCTTCCCCACCAGGGCGGCAACTACGCCGCCTCCACCTTCTACACCACCTCGCTCACCTTCGGACCGGGCTGGAACTACCTGTACATCTATCAGCGCGACGCGGGCGTTCTCGTCTCCGGCGTCATCTTCAGCATCACCATCGACGTGATCCCCACGCCCGGCTCGTTCGCCTTGCTCTCTCTGGGCGGGCTGGTCATGGCCCGTCGCCGGCGCTGAGTCACGTTCCCCCGTTCACCCGCCTTCCACCCACCACTTTCCACCCACCAACTTCCACCCCGCTCCGCGACAGCCGCGGCGGGGTGGTGGTGAGCGCGGCGAAGCAGCCGTGCCACCGCGCCGCGAGCTCGCCACCGCCGACGATCACCGGCGCAAAGCAACCGATCATCCTGCCACATCGCCCGCGTGGTCGCGTCATCCGCCCGAGAACTCGGCAAACCTCAGGAAAGAGCCCCCATTCTCGATTGATTCCATCGCCGCCTTCTGCGATACTCGACTCGCCGGAGTTTCCGCCTCCGAGGTTCCGCACGCACGAGAGAGACAGACCATGAACACTCCCCGCCTTGTGCCGCTCGTCGGCGTTGTCGCTGCCATGTCCGCCTGCGCCGCTTCGGCCTCCGCCGCCCTCACGCAGTGGATGTCGCACACCTTTGAGCTTTCGATCCAGCCGTCGGCCTCGAGCGGCCTGGCTCCGCAGCCGAACGTCCGGTTCTACGGGATGAGCCTGGTCAGCCTTTCCGAAATCCCGGATCCGGCGGGTGTCATGAACAATCCGTTGTACAAAGACAAGGGGCTCAAGGGCAACAACCCGCTCTACAAGGGCATGCAACGCTTCCGCTCGCCTGGCACGCCGTTCGATGTTGCGGACATTGAATCCATCGAGATGACTTTCGCGGACGTCCAGCATCTGCATCAGGAAAAGATTGTCCATCGCGATCTCGCCGCCCGCAACGTTCTGCTGCGCACCAGCCGCGGCGATTACCTGCCCGCGCTCAACTTTCAGCTCAACTTCAGCAGCGATGGGCCCCTCGACTACCGCACCGCAACCAACGAACTTCCCATTCGCTGGAACGCCCCCGAGTCGCTGCGCTTGTTCCTGAACGGCGACGAGACGTCGAGCGATTGGCTCGACATCGGACCCGGCGCGTCCTTCGAGACCTACGCGATCCCGTCCCCCGCCGCGGCGTCGCTAGTGGCCCTCGCGTCGCTCGCCGTCGCGCGACGCCGGCGCTGACCGCGGCAACGTCGACGCATCCGGTCGAACGACACACGCCGCATCGACAACCGCGCACGCAGGGAACGACGACTCATCGCGGCGTTCTGGCAGGACGCCACGCATCAGCCGCATCGACGGCTCATGGCTCTCGGCCGTCGCGTCACGGCGCCGCCGCGCCTGCATCACATGCTGACCAAGACGCGCCACCCGCGCGAAGCGCCAATCGCTCACACGGGGCGGCGTCACGGGATGGCGGCACCTGCGCCACGGCGTGGCACCACCCGCCGCTCGCCGCGACGTCCGGTCGACGACTCCCCGCGAGCAGAAATACAATCACCAACCATGTCCACGACGCAGCACGCGACCCTGCCCCCCTCCACCGCCGGCGGCCTGCCGATGCCGCTGATCACCGTCGTTTTCGCCACGCTCCTCTTCGGGCTCGGCGTGGCGATGTACCTGCTCGCCAGCGGCGCAGGGGCGGGCAGCCGCACGGCACTCTTCCCCGCCGTCTTCGGCATCCCGTTCCTCATCCTCGGGCTGCTGGCGATGACGCTCCCCAAGCAGCGGAAGCACCTGATGCACGCATCGGCGGCGGTGGCCACGCTGGTGGCGCTGATGGGGCTGGGGATGGCCGCGGCATCGCTCGCGCGGGCGGGATTCGACGTGAACCAGTTGGGCAGACCCCGTGCCGTGCTGGCGCAGGGCATCATGGGATCGCTCTCGCTGGGCTACGTGCTGCTGTGCGTGAAGAGTTTTATCGATGCACGGAAGGCGCGGCAGGCGGGTGGGGCGTCGCAGTAAACTGCAACGGGTGATCGGGCCCGATCACGGCGTGGTCGGGCCGGGTGCAACGACCGACCACGATCACCGGCTCAAAGCAGCCGGTGATTGTGGCACAGCGCGAGTGGTCGGACCACCTACCACTCGTCAACTAGCGGCGCCTTGCGATCCCTCTATAACAGGATCGCTCTCCATCGCAACAATGTTTCCGCGGCGGTACTCAAGGTAATAACTCTTAAATTCTTCCAACACCTGCGCACGCAGCGGCGCAACACGATCTTCCATTTCCTCTGCGATACAACCCGCAATCTTTCGATCATTTTCAGACACAATTCTCAAGTTTGAATACATCACCAAACCAAGATGAATCGCAAGCAACAAGCGAGCATCAGCAGGCCGAAAATTCTTGATCACTTCAGATACCTTCTTGAGGTCACCATCTTCAATAAGCCCAGCAATACACCAAAATGTCTGGTAATCAGCCTCCGCTGGATCGAGATCATCTGTCTTCAGGAACTCGTCAGACAGTCCTGAAATCAGCTTGCATCCGACGGCTTCGCGTCCGATCAGATAACCGACCAGGAACGTCGACAGCGGAATCTCCACATCACCGACAAGCCGCTCTTTTCCAACTCGTGCAGCAACGGTCGCAGACAACGTCCGCACAACCCACCGAAGCACGTCAACCTTGCGATCGGTTTCGCTAAGGTAGCAGGCCTGCATAGCCAATCCAACTGACACCGCACTATCAAATAGACTGGCTTGGTCTCGAGCTACTGCGTTACGATACACCTCTTGGAGCAACTCTACGTTCTGAGGCCTTGATCCAAAGCAAAATACGAGGGGCATTCTCCACCACTCGCTGTCCAGTAATGTGCCAAAGAACTTTGGGTCAGCCACTCCTCTTCCAGCAAAATACTCCTGGATCAGATGATGGCGGAATTCCACGTTATCGCCATCAACAATAAGCAGTCCACATCGATTCAATACTTCGTCAAAGAAAACAGCAAAGTCCGAAGCAAACCCTCGCTTTTCCAGTTCAGCACTAACCAATTCGCGCACTCGCGAAACCGGCCAAACGCGAACGCCCTCTTTGTGCATCTCAAATCCAAGTCTACAAAGCAAAAAATCTTTCACAACAGGTCTATATTGATGCTTAATACCTCGTTCGATATCCCATCGTCCGAGCATCATTTCAGTAAACTTACTAAATACCTCAGTTATGTTCGGCGGGATATCCCCGCGCTCCACATCCGCCGAAGCGGCAAAAATTGTTACTAGCAAAGGGTTCAAATCAAAGCCATGAACCTGATTTAGCCTCCTCAAGGCCTCTTTTGCTGCCACCGGCGTGATACGGCCGCTTTCATTAATTGTATCAAATATCTTAGCAGCCTGTCGCATATCAATTGGTTGAATGCGAAAATGTCGGAATCCTCGCACAGTCGGCATGGAAACAATAGATCGATACTCTCGCGAGCTTAGTAGAACCACGCAATTTGGAAAATCGTTGTGGAAATCGAGTATCTTGGAAATGATGATTGCACGCTCACCACCTGCTACTTCATCTAATCCATCGACGATGATGAATACATTCCCGTCCACTAGATCGCGCTCGGTAAACGCGGCCTCGTCGGTCCCAGAAATGCCGACGGTCACCGTTGCCGCGTACTCCGAGAGCCGCAAGGACGAACTGCTGAAATCCGCGGCCCGAAAAATGACCGGTATTCGGGCGGATGTCTCTCGCGTCAGAGTGTCCTGCGCGATTTTGAATGCAAGGCGACGAAGTCCAGTTGTTTTCCCAGATCCCCCGTCACCCGTGATCAAAATCAACTTTTCTCGTCGCTCGACTATACGCTCCAGCGGGAACTGCGTAAACTTGTGCTCTTGGATTGTTTGGCCATGACTGCGACGATACTTTTCATCATAAGAAGAAACATAAACTTGCGCATACGCAGAGTCTGCTATGGGAGAGTACTCTATTCCAATCGATCCCTTTCCACACAGAGACAAGGTATCCGATATCTTAAGGAGATGCGTCGACAGCTTTTGAAGATATGGGAATTTACTAGCGGCGACGCCTATCCAGAATTCCGGGTATTGCTCGTCAATGAGGGGAATGATATCTTCTGATCCAAGTACCTGAATACGACCATCGTTGAGAGTTCGATGAATGTGCTCCTTCGCCCCCTTGCTTATCTTCCCACTTGCGATCAACAAAACTTTGGATGGCAATTGCTGCAGTCTTGGATTGTGTATTGTTATTTGAGCAGCAAGCGCTGTTCTTAATTGAGATATCGCCACTTCAACATTCTTATTAACATCCGAACCCATTGACAATGGGCCCCTCTTTGTCTGAATAGCCCAAAGCTCAAGAGCTCCAAGTCGACTGTGGTCCAGCATTATACAGTCTTTTCCATCTTCGTCAGATCCACAGGTTTCCGCGATCGTCTTGAGCCCTCGCCGTTCTAAAACGGGACGAACTATTCGATCGCGAAACTCATCCTCTGACAATTTGGAAAGTACGTCCATTTTGCGGGTTAGCGTCAGTTTCTTGGCGAACTCAGACGGCTCTCGGCTGGGTGTCATCAAAGAACTCCTGTGGAGGAAGGCGGATAAGTCGCTTGGCATCAACCGCCCGCGGAACCCTCTCCCCCCGGCAGCGTCATCGACCACGGGTCGAGGTAGTGGTCGATGGCGTCCTTGGTGATGAGTGTACCAGAATTGTCCTTCTGGCCCACCACCGTCTCGTAGGCGAGTTGGCGGACGGTTTTGCCTTGCTTGAAGGCGTCCTTGGCGAGTGCCGCGGACTTGTCGTAGCCGATGACGGGCACGAGGCTGGTACACATGGCGAGGGAGCCTTCGATGAGGCCTTTGCAGCGGGCTTCGTCGGGCTGGAGGCCGGCGCCGGGACCCTTGAGCAGGTTCGCGGTGAACATGTCGCAGGCGCGGCTGAGCAGGGTGATGCTGTCCAGCAGGTGGTGGATCATCATGGGCATGGCGACGTTGAGGTCGAGCAGGGAGCCCACGCCGCCGAAGCCGCCGAGGGTGACGGCGGCGTCGTTGCCGATGACGGAGCAGCAGACCATGATGAGGGATTCGCAGATGACGGGGTTGGTCTTGCCGGGCATGATGGACGAGCCGGGCTGAACGGCGGGGAGGACGAGTTCGCCGATGCCGCAGCGGGGGCCGGAGCCGAGCCAGCGGATGTCGTTGGCGATCTTGGAGAGGGAGACGGCGATGGTTTTGAGGATGCCGCTGGTCTCGACGATGGCGTCCTTGGCGGCTTGGGCCTCGAAGTGATTGGCGGCTTCGCGGAAGTGGATGCCCAGGCGTGCGGTGAGTTCGGCGGAGACGAGTGAGCCGAACTGTTCGTGGGCGTTGATGCCGGTGCCGACGGCGGTGCCGCCGATGGGGAGTTCGGAGAGGGTGTGCAGGGCGCGGTGGAGGCGTTCCTCGGCGTGGTGGAGCTGGGAGGCGAAGCCGGAGAACTCCTGGCCGAGGCGGATGGGCGTGGCGTCCTGAAGGTGGGTGCGGCCGATCTTGACGATCTTGTCCCAGGCCTTGGCCTTGGCGTCGAGGTCGGCGGCCATGGACTTGATGGAGGGCAAGAGACGCGTGTGGATCGCGACAGCCGCGGCCAGGTGCATCGCCGTGGGGAAGGTGTCGTTGGACGACTGGCCCATGTTGACGTGGTCGTTGGGATGCACGCCCCCGGCGGCGAGATAGGCGGCGTCTTTGGAGAAGCCGATGGGCTTGTGGTTGCGGAGGCAGACGAGGTTGGCGATCACCTCGTTGACGTTCATGTTGGTCGAGGTGCCGCTGCCGGTCTGGTAGATGTCGATGGGGAAGTGTCGAAGGAGGCCGCCAAATCGCGGGAGCCCGTCGGAGATCTCGCGGCAGGCCTCGAGGATCGCCTTGGTGCGATCTTCGGAAAGGCGGCCGAGCTTGTGGTTGACGGCGGCGCACGCGGCCTTGAGCGTGGCGTAGGCGGTGATGACCTCGGCGGGGACAGGTCGCCCGGAGACCGGAAAGTTCAGCACCGCACGCTGGGTGCTCGCGCCGTACAGAGCGTCGGCGGGCACCTGCATCTCGCCCATCGTGTCCTTTTCGACACGCGTGTGCGAGCCGGCGGCGGGAGCGGAAGACTGAGCAGCGGAGTGGGACGAACGTGCGGAGATGGGGTCGGTCGTGGTCATGTTCCAAGTTTAGAGAGCAGGCCCCCATCACGCGAAAGCACGCGGGCAAGCGTTCGCCCGCGCAGGCCGGCGGAGGCCGGGCCTCTGCCGCACCCTGCGACCTCGCCCCGGTACACTCACGCAATGCACCCCCGGTCCCGAGCGGCCCGGGCACGCGGAGCGGACCATGCACACGCCCACGAACGGACCGAACGTCATCTCGACTCTCAGGGCCACTTCGAAGGCCACCCCGAAGACAGGGACCAGAGCGGCGTTCGCAGGTGCCGAGGGCTGGCCGTCCACCCGCCGAGTGCTCGCATCGTCGCTGGCCGCGTTGCTGAGCGGTGCGGCCATCGCCCAGACGATGACGGGCGCTCCCGGGTCCGCTCCGGCGTCGCCCGCAGCCAACGCTCCGACGGGCACTCCCGCTGCCGCACCTCGAGGGGATAAACCCGAGTTTCCCAAGCCCGGAGAAGGACGCTTCATCCAGCGCTCGCTCCCGCGCGAGTGGATGCTGCGCGTGCAACTCACGGTGATGGCGGCCCAGGCTCGCACGGGGACGGGCCTGCCCGCGCCGGCGAGTTTCCAGTTTCAGACGGTCGCGCTCGTCTGGCCCTTCGTGCTGGGCACATCCAACAGCGATCTGAAGGTGGATCAGGTGCGCTCGTCGTTGCGATTTGACGCCCGGGAAGCGATCGGCGGTGCATTTGCCAAGGAGAGCACGCCCGACAACCCGCGTGCCGTGCTGCTCCGGTCCATGGCCGACGACAACATGTACCCCTCGGGCGTCGCGCTGGGTCGCTGGCTGTGGGAGCGGCCTCAGTCGGCCAGCACCGTGCAGCTCTTTGTGGACATCCCGAGCACGTCCTGGCGCACGACGTACGACGATCGGGCGGCGAACCAGGTGCCCTGGCCGGTGGGCGCGTGGCCCGAGGTGGCAACGTCGACGTTCCAGCCGGAGATGTACATCAACTACGGGATCGATCTGCGCACCGGCGAGATCAAGCCCTACGACATGAAGCCGATCCGCGACGCGGTGGACCGCTGGACCAACAAGCGGCCGCAGGATCTGACCCCCGCGCGTCTCGCGAAGCTGCTCGCCTTCCAGGTGGTCCAGGCCATGCGGGTCACCACGACCTCGTACACCTTCAACGACCGCGCCATCGCGATCGAGGGCCTCAACCTGCAGGGTGCTCCCAACGCCCTTCGATCAGGCGCGGGAAGCACCATGGATGTCGGCACCGTCCTCGTCGCGGCGATGCGCGAGTGCGGGCTGCCGGCACGGCTCGTGATCGGATACCAGGGCGAGGAGCACATCCGCGACGGCATGAACGTCCGCAGTCGGCGCCAGAACGAGCGCGTCCGCGCGTGGGTTGAGTTCTGCCTCTACGACGAGGGCACCCGCACGATGAACTGGGTCCCCATCGACTACGAGATGATGAAGTACAGCTCCTCTCGCATGGAGAACTTCGAGCAGCCTTGGCGCTACTTCGGGACCATCGAGTACATGAACATGATGGTGCCCTTCGCCCTTCAGGCGTTCCCCCCCACCACCGTCCAGTCCTACGGCTCGCCCGGGTTCTGGGGTTGGAACGCCACGCCCGCCAACCCGGCGGTCGCCTATCAGACGATCTCGTTCAGCGCGGGGCGCGATCAGGTGAAGCCGGGCGACGGCTCGCCCACGGATCGGATGCAGCGTCCGGGTGGACGCTGACGCCGTGCGTGAGGGCTTGGATCGTGCCGCCTTGTCAGGGGAGGAACGTGTAGTCCTCGGTTTCGTTGACGACGCCGGGAGGCACGGTGAGCCGCATCTTGGCGTGCAAGTCCAGGAACAGCAGATTCGCTTCCACGCGCGACGGGTGATACCAGATCGAGCCGCGATCGCCCCCGCCCTGGAAGTTGTAGATCGGATGCGTTCCGACGACCCAGGTCTTGGACGGGCGACGAACGACCGGCATCCGCCCGCCGCCCTGCGGCACCAGCGTTGAGAAGGAGTCACCCTCCAGACTGTGGTCGTTGAGTGTGTAGCTGCTTCCCACCAGCGTGTAGTACGAGTCCGTCGAGGCGAACTGCGGGATGGGCACGCCCGTGCGACGGGCCCCGCGGTCCACGGGCGAGCGGAACGCGTCCAGCTCAACGCGCCCGGAACTCGCGGGCGGCGGAATCTGCGACAGCACGTAGCGGTTGAGCGGGCGTCGATCGGCCCCGATGATGTTGATGCCAAAGAACGGCAGAGACCCCGTCGTGCCGGCGAAAAGCGAGCCGATCACACTCTCTCCCCCGCCGGGCAACGGCCCCTTGATCTGCGGCAGCGTCTGGTCGTGCTCGCCGAGATAGAGGGTGAGACCGACGCCGATCTGCTTGAGTTTCGAGAGACAGGCGATCGAGCGGGCCGACAGCCGCGCCTGAGAGAGACCCGGCAGCAGGACGCCGATCAGAATCGCGATGATCGCGATCACCACCAGCAACTCGATGAGAGTGAACGCCCGCCTCACGCACCAGCGTACGCACGGGCCGACGCTCGCCGCACGCGGCAAGACGCGGCAATCAGTGAACGAAAGCCCCGGGCCAACACCGGGGCGAGTCCAGAGTGCAGCGTCGGGCGAACGGCCTCAGCGATCACCGGCCAACGGGTTCTTGAAGTGACGGTCCTGAACGGGAGCGACGGCATCAAGCACCTTGGAGAGCACGAGCGCCGGCGCACCCACCGCGTTGACCTCGACCACCAGGTCCTTCGGGTACGAGTCGAGCACGGGGTACGTCTCGCGCTCGTAGACATCCCAGCGACGCCGGATGACTTCTTCACGCGCGTCGTCGGGACGGTTCTCCTTGATCGCCCGCCGGGCCAGGCGCTTGATCATCTGTTCCTTGTCGGCGCACTTGAGATGGATGATCTGCAGCACCGAGATGTACTTGTGCATCAGGCGCGCCTGCTGCACGTTGCGCGGGAGGCCGTCGAGAATCAGGAGGTCCGAGCGCGGCTTGTAGATTCCCAGCGTCGTGTACGCGTGGATCGTCTGTGACCACAGCCGGATCACCACGTCGTCGGGCACCAGTTCGCCCCGCGACGAGTACGAGTAGAAGATCTTGCCGATCTCCGAGTTGATGTCGATGTTGCGGAACATCTCCCCCGTCGACATGTGGAAGAAGCCGGGGATCGTCGACAGGATCTTGCCCTGCGTGCCCTTGCCGGCCCCGGGCGCGCCGAAGAGCAGAACGGTCTGGTAGCGGTCGTCGGCCATGAGGCGGGTTCCCAGCGAGCGCCAAACGAGCGAAGCGCGGCCTGCAGGGCGGACGCCCGGAGCAGCCCGTGCCGAACGGGGTTGTGAGTGTAATCGACGACCGGGCCGCCCGTCTTGTTCAGCCTCGCTGAATCAGGACCGAGAATTCCACCGTCTCGGCCGTCCGGGGACGGTCCGGGCTCCGCAGTCGGCGAGGATTGCGCGGACGCCTCGCCCGCGCGGGCCCGCGGGGCCTGTCGCGGAGAGGTGTCAGAGCTGCGAGAGGAAGCGCAGGTCGTTCTCGAACAGCAACCGGATATCGGGGATGCCGTACCGCCCCATCGCGATGCGCTCGATCCCGAAGCCGAAGGCGAAACCCGTCCACTCCTCAGGATCGATCCCGCACGCGGTGAGCACCGCGGGATCGACCATTCCGCAGCCGCCGAGTTCGACCCAGCGCGGCGGCTGATCGGGCTTGAGGCGGATCTTCATGTCCAGCTCGGCGCTGGGCTCGGTAAAGGGGAAGAAGCTGGGTCGCAGGCGGATCTCGGCGTCGTCGCCGAAGTAAGCGCGGGCGAACTGCAAGAGCGTGGTCTTGAGATCCACCATCGACACATCGCGATCGAGGCAGAGTCCCTCGATCTGGTGGAACATGAACGAATGCGTCGCGTCCACGGTGTCGGGGCGATAGACGCGTCCGGGAGAGATGATCTTGATCGGGCGGGTCAGGCGCCCGCCTCCGGCCTTTACCGCGGCCTCCATGACGCGCACCTGCACGGTGCTGGTCTGGCTGCGGATCATGCGCGGGCGCGGATTGGTGCGCGGATCATCCACGTAGAAGTTGTCGACCGGATCACGCGCCGGGTGTCCGGCGGGAATGTTCAGCTTGACGAAGTTGTGCTCGTCGTCCTCGAGCTCGGGGCCCTCCGCCACCTCAAAGCCCATCCGCCCGAACACATCGCACAGTTCCTCGACCACGCGCGTCAGGATGTGCGCACGCCCGGGGCCGCGGACCGAAATCTCGCCCGGCTCGGTGACGTCGACCCGCGGCGCACGCGACGCGGCCTGCGCCGCGACAATCGCCTTGCGCTCCTCAAACGCGCTCTCGAGCGACGCCTTCACCTGATTCATCCGCGCGCCCACGGCCGGCTTCTGGTCCTTGGGAACGTCCTTGAAGCCCGCCATGACGGACTTGAGCTTGCCGCTGCCGGCCAGATAGGCCAGCCGCCACGCCTCAAGCGCATCGGGCGAGGCGACCGCCGAAAGCTCGGTCAACGCGGTCTTCTCGATGGATTCGATCAGGTCCAGCATGGTGCGGATTCTATCGGCGAACACGGGCCAAAACAGACACGACCCGCGTCTCCGCGGGCCGTGCGTGTGTTCTCTCGTTTCTCTCTCGGTCCTCTGACTCAGCGGGGCAGCGCCTCTTCAGGCTTTGGCTTCCGCTTTCTCTTTCCGAACCTTGGCGGCAAACGCGGTGCGTTTGTCGGCGGTGCGGCGGCGCGTGCTGGCCTTGCCGCCGATCTCGGGGCCTTCCTCGTTGCCGACGAACTGCAGGACGCAGAGTTCGGCCGCGTCGCCCAGGCGGTGACGCCCGAGCTTCACGATGCGGGTGTACCCACCGGCGCGATCGGCGAACTTGGGAGCGACGTTCTCAAAGATGTGCTTGACAAGCTTGGGGGCCTTGCGCAGTTCGCCGTAGCGGTTGCGCTCAACCTCTTCGCTCTTGGGGAGGTTGAAGAAGCCCTCGCGGAACTCGCGGAGCTTGTTGATCTGGTCCTTCTCCGGTTCGCTGGCCTTCTTCGAGAGGTACATCCACTCGAAGGCGAGGCGGTCGCCGCCGAGCTTGGCGATCACGCGCCGGCGGGCGGCCAGGTCGCCCTTCTTGGCGGCGGTGATGATCTTCTCGACCAGAGGCTGCACGGCCTTGGCCTTGGGGATCGTGGTGGTGATCTGGCCGTGCTCAAAGATGGCGGCGGCGAGATTGCGCAGCATCGCGTCGCGGTGCGAGGACGTGCGGGTCAGACGGTATCCGGCGCGACGGTGGCGCATACATCAAACTCCAGACAAGGCCCCATCGGGGCACAGCCCTTTCCGGGCAGGGTCGAAATACTAGGCCACGCCGCCGACTCTCTCCAGCCGCGGCCCCTCAGGGAACCGCCCTGGAACGAGCAGCGCCGAGGCGTGCCCCCCAACTCCCACCCCCCACTTCCCGCTCTACAAAGCCGCAGGAAGGCCGGAAGGCCTTCCTGAGGGTGATGAGACACGATGGATCAGACCGGGATCTCGACCGGCTTGACCTGGAAGCCCTCGGGCAGAGTCATGCCCAGGTCCAGCCCGATGTCCTGAAGCTTGCGCTTGACCTCGCGGAGGCTGGTGCGGCCGAAGGAGCGGAGCTTGAGCAGCGTCGCGTCGGTCTGGATGACCAACTGGCCGACGGTCTCGATGCGGGCCGACTCGAGGCAGTTGCTGGCGCGGACCGACAGCTCCAGCTCGCTGACGTTCATGTTGAGCTTGCGGATGAGTTCCTCGTCGACGCTGGCGGCCGCGGCGGCCTCCTCGCTGACGGTCTGCGTGCCAAGCTCGAAGTACTGCACGAAGGGGTTGAGGTGCTTGCGCAGGATCTTGGAGGCCTCGACCATCGCCATCTCGGGCGTGACCGTGCCGTTGGTCCAGATCTCGAGCGTGAGCTTGTCGTAGTCGGTGCGCTGACCGACGCGAGCGTCCTCGACCTTGTAGCGGACGCGCTGCACGGGGCTGTAGATCGCGTCGATCGGAATCACGCCGATCTCCTGATCCTCTTCCTGAGCCGCGATCTGCTCGGCAGCGGGCACATAGCCGCGACCGCGACCGACCTTGAGCTCCATCTCGAAATCGATCTTGTCGGTGAGCGTCGCGATCACCAGATCCTTGTTGAGGACGGTGACGGCGGTGTCAGCCTCGATCATGTCGGCGGTGATCTCGCCGGGGCCGCGGGCGGCAAGGCGCATCGTCCGGGGCTCATCACCCTCGAGCTTGACGACGAGGTTCTTGACGTTGAGGACGATGTCGGTGACATCCTCCATGACGCCCGGGAGGCTGCTGAACTCGTGCGGCGCGCCCTTGATCTTGATCGACGTGACCGCTGCGCCCTCGAGGCTGCTGAGCAGCACGCGGCGCAGGGAGTTTCCGATCGTCGTGCCGAAGCCGCGCTCGAAGGGTTCGATCACAAACCGGCCGAACATCCCGCTGTTGAAGCGAGCATCGGCGGCCACGCGCGAGGGCAACTCAAGTCCACGCCAGCGGAATCGCATGTTGACATCTCCAAGGATCGGCAGCACCAAGGCCAAGCGGAGCAACGCGCAGGGCGCGTGACCCCCTCAAGGCCGAACTGGACGGTCGCTGGCGTGGATTCTCGAGGAACACGCGGGCCTGCCGAATCGCCCGGACGTGCCTCTTCTGCTCCGCGCACGCGACACACGAAAAACCGGGCCCGCGCCGTCGGGCGCGAGCCGGGAGAAAATCAAATCAGACGCGACGGCGCTTGGAAGGACGGCAGCCGTTGTGCGGGACCGGGGTGTGGTCCTCGATCGCCGTCACCCGAAGGCCCGTCGAGACCAGCCCGTTGACGGCCGACTCACGACCGGCGCCCGAGCCCTTGATGCGGATCTCGACCTCGTTCATGCCGATCTTGCGGACCTTCTGGCCCGACGTCTCGGCGGCGCGGGTGGCGGCGAAGGGCGTGCTCTTGCGAGCGCCCTTGAAGCCGATGGTCCCCGCGGAGTCCCACGCCACCGTCTCGCCGTTCATGTCGGTGATGGTGATGAGCGTGTTGTTCTGGGTCGCCTTGATGTGCGCGATCCCGCGGACGACGTTCTTGCGGACTTTGCCCTTCTTCGACATCGAAAACTCCTTCGGATCGACAGGTCCCGAGGGGCCCTACCCGAATGTGTGAATGAACCGGGCCACGTGCGCCGGACCGTTGCCCGGTGCCCGAAACCCAAAGACGGATTACTTGGCCTTGACGCCCTTCTTGCCGGCGACGGTCTTCTTCTTGCCCTTGCGGGTGCGGGCGTTGGACTGCGTGCGCTGTCCGCGGACCGGCAGACCCTTGCGGTGACGGTCGCCGCGATAGCTCTTGATGTCCTTCAGACGCTGGATGTTCTGCTGCACCTGGCGACGCAGCGCACCCTCGACGAGATAGTTCGCGTCGATGATCGCGTTGATCTGGGCCAAGAGCGTCTCGTCCACCTCGCGGGCGCGCAGGTCGGGATCGACCTTGGCCTCTGCGAGAATCGCCGCGGCAAACTTCGGCCCGATGCCGTGAATGTACTGCAGCGCGAACAGGATCTTCTTGTTGTCGGGCACGTCAATGCCGGCGATACGAGGCATCGGTATTCCTCTGCGTTGTGGTTGCGGACAAAAGCGACGACGATCAGCCCTGGACCTGCTTGTGCTTCGGATCGCTCTTGCAGATCACGCGCACCTTGCCCTTGCGGCGGACGACCTGGCACTGATTGCAGACGCGACGGACGCTGGCTTTGACCTTCATGACACACCTTCCAAGCGCGACAGGCAGACTCAACCGCTCGGGTCGGGCCAGGCCGCTGATTCAGACGTTCTTCCCGCTCCGGCGGGTCGAAATACTAGCCCCTCACCCGCGAAAAGTCGCGTCCCGAAGGCCCGCAACCCGCTCCAGAGGCCTCAACTCGTCCCATCCCGCCACATCCCGCACCCCGATACCCCACCTCTCCCCGGCACCCCCCACGGCCCTTCGGCACGCAGGGGCCTTCGTCCGGGCCTTAATGCCGGAACGTGATGCGGGCCTTGGACAGGTCGTACGGGCTCATCTCGACCGTCACCCGGTCGCCCGGCAGAATGCGGATGTAGTTCATCCGCATCTTCCCGGACACATACGCCAGGACCTCGGTCTTCTGCTCGTTGGGCAGGCGCACGCGGAACATCGCGTTGGGGAGCGCTTCGGTGACTTCCGCTTCGAACGTGAACTTGTCGTCTTGTTTGCCCATGGGGAACTTTGCTTTGACAGTCGATCGAGAAGAGTGTTTGTCGAGCAGAAACGAACGGCCAGAAACGAACGGCCAGAAACCAACGGCCAGAAACCAACGCCCGAAACCAATCGGGACACCCCCGGCACCAGGCGCCACCCCGCAACTGCCCCACCCCCGCCGCGGCCTTCACGACCGGGTCCACCCCGCGGCCGGCACTGGTCCGAGCAGCCGCCTGCGAGGGCCGGCTCGCTCAAGCCGGCTCAGCCTCGCGTGGTCTGAAGACGCGGGCCCGGCTCGTCACCTTCTGCCAGGAAGCCGGCGTAGTTGCGCATCAGCAACTGAGCCTCGACCTTCTGCAGGAAGTCCATGACGACCGAAACCACGATCAGCAGGCCCGTGCCGCCAAGGAACTGCGTGATGGTGTAGGGCACGCCGAAGGCCTTGTTGACCACGACGGGCAGCACGGCGATCACCGAAAGGAACGCGGCACCGACAAAGGTGACGCGCGTGATCACCGTCTCGAGATACTCCGCCGTGCGCGGGCCCGGGCGCAGACCGGGAATGAACGAGCCGTGCTCCTTGAGCTGCTTGCTCATGTCCTGGGGATTGAACTGGATGGTGATCCAGAAGTAGGAGAAGAAGTAGACCATGGCGATGTAGAGCAGGACGTAGAGGAACTCGCCGGGCCCGAAGTTGATGGAGAGGAAGTTGGTGAAGTGGTAGAAGAAGCCCTCGTTGCCGGCGGTCGCACCGGACCGGGCGGTCCAGGCCCGAACCTGCTCGTGCAGCCCGCCGAAGAGAACCGACGGGAACATCATGAGCGAGGAGGCGAAGATGATGGGCATCACGCCGCCGTGATTGATGCGCAGGGGGAGGTAGGACTTCTGCCCGCCGAAGACGCGACGGCCGCGGGTGTGCTTGGCCTGCTGAATCGGGATGCGTCGCTGCGCGACGGTCATGAGCACCGACCCGCCCACGACGATCAAGAAGCCCAGGCAGAGCATGAGCACGCCCATGTAGCCCATCTTGCCCTCGCCGCCCTGCGGATCAAAGTTGCCGTAGGCCGCGGTGAGCGCGGAGGGCAGACCGGCCAGAATGCCGGCCATGATGATCATCGAAACGCCGTTGCCGATGCCGTGCCGGTCGATCTGCTCGCCGATCCACATCAGGAACACGCAGCCCGCCGTCAGCACCGACACGGCCATCACCACCCACAGGTAGTTGCCGGCGTACTGCGGCAGAATCATGTTCTGCGCCTTGAGGTACGAGATCCAACCCAGACCCTGCACGATGCACAGCGCCACCGTCACATAGCGCGTCCACTCCATGATCTTCGTACGACCTGACGGGCCCTCTTCCTGAAGCTTCTTCAGCGACGGGATCACCGTCCCCAGAAGCTGGAAGATGATGCTCGCCGTGATGTAGGGCATGACGCCCAGCCCGAAGATCGTCGAGTGCGAGAACGCGCCGCCGGAGAACATCGACACGAACTCGGCCAGGCGGCCGAACGCCGTCGACCCCTCGGTCGCGTTCTTGAAGTGGCGCACGATCTCTTCCTGGTTGGTTCCCGGCAGCGGGATCCAGTGCCCGATGCGGAAAACCAAGAGCATCGAGAACGTGAAGAGGATCTTGTTCCGCAGTTCGCGGATCGAGAAAATGTTCGAGAGCGTGGAAAGCATCGAGAATCCGTGAATGAGTCAACCGCCGACCGCGCGTCCAACGCGCGGTGCTCGGACGGCGAGCGCGAAAGCACCCGAACGTGCGGCACCAACACAACACCGCCCGCCTCGCAATCCTATTCCGGCGCGGGAGGGGGCGACGTGCGCCGCCCTGATTTCTGAACGCGTTCCGCCGGGCCGGTACGTCTACCGAGGGCCCAAGGCTCGATCCGGATCCGCGAAGACCGTCGGACGCCCCGACGAGTTCTCCTCCCGCACGGCCGGCAGATCCGCGGCGTTGGAAGGAATCCCGCGCGGAAAGTCCCGGCCTGCAATCGTCCCCGCATGCCCGTCCGCAAAGGCGATGTTTGCCGCACCGCCGCCCGTTCCGGGATGGCGATAGCCGATCCGCGAGTTGGTGCTCCGGGGCTTGCTGTCGCGCTGGCGACCCGCGTAGACGCCGTCGGCGGTGGCGATCAGCGTCGAAGGGCGCTTGAACGCGGCGGCGTAGGTCGTCCGAAGGAAGCGTCCCGCCCTGTCCGGCCCGTAACCGACCGACGACGTGAAATAGAGATCCGGCGAAAGAGCATCAACCTGTGCGCCGATCGGATTGTCCGCGTTGATCCAGTAAGAGACGCGGATGATCCTGCGAAAGCCCCGCTCGGGAATGAGCAGCGGGAAGTTGCGCGATCCCGTGCGCTGGTTGGGCCAGTCCATCCATCCCTTGGGCAGATCCGGATCGTTCCCCGTCTGCCCGTTCTTCATTCCCTCGACATCGATGGTCTCCGGGCAGTAGAAGACGCTCGCCCGCGACTGCTCGGGCGCGGGGACGTATCCGTCGCGATCAAGAATCGGAGCCCATCCGTCGATCGGCGAATTGCCCGCGACGTCGCTCATGTTGAATGAGGGGATCGTCGCGTCTCGGTGGTCGCCGGTGTAGGCGAACATGCCCGTCGCGACCGACCGCTGCGACCCCAGACAGACCACCGCCCGCGCCGACTTTCGGGCCGCCGCCAGCGATGGCAGCAAGATCCCCACAAGC